>Ga0182024_10000029_pt1 | contig 234837 bp, 170 predicted proteins | sample P32metaG_FD_120480 | JGI IMG/M metagenome (GOLD analysis project Ga0182024, IMG submission 120480) | Permafrost microbial communities from Stordalen Mire, Sweden - P3-2 metaG (Illumina Assembly) | ecosystem: Environmental > Terrestrial > Soil > Wetlands > Permafrost | place: Sweden: Stordalen... | reverse complement strand
CTCTCAGGATGACAGTCGTTATTTTGCGGAGAGCATTGGACTGAGGACCCTCCAGCGGCCTTCGGTACAGACTATGCCCCATATTGCTCGTCGCTGACATGTTCCATCCAGTCGACCACTTTGCCGCCGAGTTTGTCCTGGATGGCGATGTGCGTCAATGCGGTGGTTGGCGCGGCACCGTGCCAGTGCTTCTCGCCCGGCGAAAACCAGACCACATCGCCAGGCCGAATCTGCTCGATGGGCCCGCCCCAACGCTGCGCCCGGCCGCAGCCGGCGGTGACGATCAGCGTTTGACCGAGTGGATGAGTATGCCATGCGGTCCGCGCGCCTGGCTCGAACGTTACGCTGGCGCCTTGAACGAGCGCGGGATCTGGCGCCTGAAATAGCGGATCGATTCGCACTGTGCCTGTGAACCAATCTGAAGGTCCTCTTGCGGACGGTTGCGTGCCTGCTCTTTTGATTTCCATTTTCTGAACTCCTCCAGCTGAACTTAATCTTCCATCTTCCAAGGCGCTCGAAACGGTAATGCTGATCCCGAACGAATTGCCCCGCAAAGAAGCGAGACCGCATCGTTCAACGATTACTCAGATTTGAGCGAAGCCATATCGATGGAGAAGCGATACTTCACGTCGGATCTGGCTAGACGCTCGTAGGCTTCATTTGCCTTGCTCTTAAGGACTCACGAAGCAAGTTGATTATAGAATTTAACTTTCTTTCGTAAGTGGTTGATTTTATTGGTGCCCAGAGGGGGACTTGAACCCCCACGACCGGTAAAAGTCTGCGGATTTTAAGTCCGCTGCGTCTGCCAATTTCGCCATCCGGGCTCCGAAGACATGGCCTATACGCCTTAATGGTACCTGAGGAAACGGAGACCGTCGCGCAGAATGCGCGGTCCGCAAGATGGTTGCCGGAGCATAAATCCAGCACCCGCGCCGGGGCATGCGGCGCCGGTGACCCATGCGGATGAAAGGCGCTATTGCACGGTCCGGAAACAGATGTTATCGCCGTCCAGCCGGTACTCCGCGGAGCAGATGTCGCCGCCGCAGATCATGGTCTCTCCTGCGCAAAGCTGGCGGCGCGTGATAAGCCCCAGCGTTCCGCAGCGGGGGCAGGACATGACGGCTACGAACGGGTTTTGGGCATGACCCAGCTTGGCCTGGTTTTCCAGCACGAAAACCGTTCCAGGGTCCATTCTTTCGGGAATCCATTCCTCAAGAAACTGTAAGTCGGCTGACATCGTGCCCTCCATGGGTTGATGTAACCAAGCCGCCCTATGCACTCCGGCCGGCTCTGTGCTGCAACTACAGTGTGACGCGAATGGCAATCCGGAAGGTGGGGAACCGCCGGACAAACTAAGTGTTGACTTGGACGTATGAGTAAGTCAAATGGAATCGAAGCCGGGGACAGTATCGAAGGGGGTTCCTGGCGTGGGCTTGGCCTGGAGCTGAGCCGGCGTGGCCAACTGCCGCTCAGCGCAAAGCGGCCACACTCGCGTTGCCCTGCGAAGCGGTAAACTCGTCGATCGACTTGTACATTTCCTCGTTGCGCAGAATGGCCTCGACATACTCGCGGGTTTGGGTAAATGGGATGGACTCCACAAACTCATCGATGCCCCTGTAGGGGCCGGCGGCCTGCCAGTCCACCACGCGCTGGTCGCCCGCGTTGTAGGCCGCCATGGCGTACTCCGGCACTCCGCCTACCTTATCGAGCATCTCGCGCAAGTAGCGGGTCCCCAGCCGGATGTTCGTCACCGGGTCGAACAATTGGAACGCCTCGAAATGGCTGATTCCCTCTTCGCGCGCAAGAGCCTTGCCCACCGAAGGCAGCAATTGCATCAGGCCGCAAGCGTTGGCGGTGGATACGGCCGAAGGGTTGAACTCCGATTCCTGGCGAATCAGCGATGCCACAAAATATGGATCGAGGTGATTCCTGGCCGACTCCGTCTTGATTGTGTCCCACCACGGTTCGGGAAAGAGGATGCGCCAGTAGGCCAGCGGAATGGACTTGATGTTAGCCGTTGCGGCGTAGGGCAACGCTCTCTTGAGGGCGCGCATGGCGCGAAAGGTCTCGCCATAGGAGGCGTAAATCTGCGCCTCGGCCAGGGCGCTCCATGAGGATGAGTCGGGATCGGCGGCAATCTCTTCCGCGATGTAGTCGTTCAATCCGGCGTTAGCCAGTAGGTGGGCCTTGGCCAGATGCGGGCTGTCTGTGGGGAAGCTGTCCTCAAGTTCAGGTACCGGTGGGGCCTGGATGCGATCCAACTGCGGCTCCGCCACCGGCTGGGCACCGCTCAGGGCGGCTAGCCGCTCCCTGGCCATTTGAGCATAAAAGAAGTGAGGATAAGCGCGCACCAGGGTGCGGTAATTGGCTGCGGCGTTGGACAGCTTATGATCCTGCGTCTCGTAGAGTCGCCCGCGCCAATAGATGGCGGAAACCGTCTCTCTGGCGCTGGGATAGAGCCGAATCTGCTCGTCGAACATGCGCGCGGATTCATCGAAAAGTCCCTGGCGATAACTGAGCCAACCGGCGCGCCAGTGGGCAGCGGCGGCGTTGGCGTTGTCAGGGAAGTGAGTGGCGAGATAGCCGTAATACTCCACTGCAGCGGGATAGTCGCGGCGCAGCATATACATGTTGCCGCTGGAGAAGAGCGCTTCCGCCAACCAGGGGCTATGGGGGAAATTCGATTCCATCAGCGTGACAATGCGCTGCTGATCTTCGCTGTCGTCGCGGTTGCGGGCCAGTTCCATTAGAAGATAGAGCCGCTGCGCGCCGTTTTCGTCGGGAGTGTCGGCCAGCCCCTGCACCTGGGCGGCGCTCAATCGCTTCAGTTTCAGATCGCAAGCCGCCTCAGCCACGGCAAAGCCGTTCCGGGTCTGCGCGTCCAGGCCGGCATTGCGAGCCAGAGCGTGATATTGCTCCGCCGCTTCCTGGTAGCGTCCGCCTTTGTAGTAGGCGTCGCCCAGGCTCCGTAACTCAGCAGGCGTCAGGGTCGATTCAACGCCCATCTCGGTCAGCCTGGCGCGGGCAATCGACGCATCGGTTGTGAGCGGATGAGCCAGAAGCAGGCGCTTGAAGATGCGCTCCGCCTCTTCCTTTTGCCCCTGAATGAACAAAACCTGTCCCCGAGCAAGCAGGAAACCGGGCCGTGTAGTGGCAGGCTGTCCCGCAGCCTCTGCCAGCACCTGCGCCGCGCCCGTTGCATTGTCCATGGCAAGAAGCACATTGGCCTCCATTTCAGGCGCCTGGACGTTGAAGATGCTATCCGGATAGCGGGTCGCAAATCCGTGCAGCAAGGCCTCGGCCGCGGCGTCGTTGCCGGCGTCGTGATTGGCCTGGGCGCCCAGAAAGTCAGCGTAATCGGCCAGCACATCGCCGGCCTGGCGCGCCTTGAGCAGATCGCCTTCGGCCTCCGCGTATCGCTTATCCAGCAGATACGCGTGGCCCAGCGCCAGGTGAGCGGCCGCAGCGGCTTCGCCGCTATGCTGATGGGCGTATTGGGTTACCCCGGCGTAGGCGGCGGGAGTACGCAGCGTAGCCAGTTGCTGGGCCATAGGGCGCAGCTCGGTGGAGGCTACAAAGGCCTGCTTGATGCGCAAGGTCCGCCGGGTCTGTGCTGCGCTGCGCCGCCGCCGGACCGGCTTGCTGTTCTTTTTGTGAGTTGTGGCGGGTTTGTGGGCTGTTTTCGATCGCGTAGGGGCGGAGTCCAAATGCTTCGTTGACGAGTCGCCGGAGCCTTGGCCGCAGACCGGCGCCACCGCCATCAGCGCGGCCAGCGCGCCGGCCAGCCATCGGCTCAGCCGGCGAGCGGGAGTTGGAGAAATCGCAGCCCTCATGTCTTCACTCTATGCTTTTTTCACCCTGGTGAGACGCGCGGGAACCAGTCGGGTTACCGAATCTCTACATCGAAAGTCCCGAACAGGGCCGCATTCTCCTGTCAACGGGCTTGGTTCCCTGCCCCAGCGTCCATTACACTCATCTTATTAAGCCCCTGACGCGAATATCGTCCTCGGGCCCTCACGAATTCCGCAACCAACCCCCATGTCGACCATCCAACCCATAGCAGGAGAACTCGAGCCGCATCCCGACGTAGCCCTGGTCGACAGGGTGCGCGGCGGGGATGTCTCGGCGTACGACACGCTGGTCCGCAAGTACGACCGGCAGATCTTCAGGATTGCGCAGCACATTACGCAAAACCGCGAAGACGCCGAGGACGTGATGCAGGACGCGTTCCTGAAGGCGTACGAAAAACTCGATCAGTTCCAGGGGAATTCGAAATTTTACACATGGTTGGTTCGCATAGCAGTCAACGAGAGCCTGATGCGGTTGCGCAAGCGCCGCACCGGCAAGATGGTGTCGATCGACGAGGATATCGAGACCGACGAGGGCAGCGTACCCCGCGACCTGGCCGACTGGGCTCCGGATCCGGAGCAGAACTACAACCAGTCCGAACTGGCCGAAATCCTGCGCAAGACCATTCAGGGATTGCCCCCCGGATTCAAAGTGGTGTTCGAGCTGAGAGATGTGCAGGGTCTATCCACAGAGGACACGGCCGAAGCGCTCGGCTTGAGCATCCCGGCCGTCAAGTCGCGCCTGTTGCGCGCGCGGTTGCAACTGCGGGAACGCCTGAGCCGCTATTTCCGCAAGAAAAAGGCTCCTGCAGAAGCGAGGAATGAAAAGTGACCTGCACTGAGTTTCTCGCATTGCTCGACGACCTGATCGACGACTCGGTAACCACCGAGATGCGCGCCGACCTGCAACAGCACCTGCGCGGCTGCGAGCACTGCGAGGTCACCCTGAGCACCACCAGGAAAACCATCGAGATCTACCGCTCCAACGAGATTTACGATATGCCCGCCGGTGTTCGCGAACGCCTTCACGCGGCCATCATGGCCCGATGCAAAAAGGGCTGCTGAGCGAGCAAACCAGCATACGACCCCCCGCGAAAGCTTAAACTTAAGTACCTATCTGAGTACTCGCTTATGCGTGGCGAACGTCTACATTAGAGAAAAACCGCCTGCGCCCAACTTGAATCAGTCCTGTTCGTTCCGCCCAACAACTATCGGGCCGGGAGTGGGTCTGAATGAACAGAAAAACACGGGTCGCATGAGCTTGTCCTCTGGCCATTCAGAATGGAAAGGGCAATCGAAAGACAGGAGAGACCCTTGGAACGCTTCAAAGGACTGATCGCCGCTTTCATGGGCCTGAGCCTTTTGAGCCCTTCCGTCCCCGTTTCGGCGGCACAAGCGGCGCCTTCCAGCCCAGGCGGCCAGCGCGCACCGGCAAGGCGACCGTATCAATCCGGCCAATTGCAGGGCGACGAGCGAATTCTCCATGCACTCAATCGCTTCACCTTCGGACCGCGGCCTGGGGATCTGGAAGCCGTGAAGGCGATGGGCCTGGAGAGATGGTTTGAGCAGCAGTTGCACCCTGCAACGCTCGACGAGGCTGACCTGGATGCGCGGCTGGCACAGTTTCCAGCGATGCAATGGGACACGCCGAACTTGCTTTTCCGCCTGCCCAGCTACGCCGTGATCCGCCAGGTGGCCGACGGAAAAGTACCGATGCCCGAAAATCGCGCGCTGCAGGCGATTTATCAGAACGAGCTGGCGCGCGTGGAGTTGAACCGGCAGAAAAAAGCACAGGAAAAACAGCAACTGGCCGCCGTGGCTGCCAACGGAGCGATGGCCGGCGGCGCCGTTCCCGCGGCGGCGCCTCCGGCAATGACGGCAGCCGTCACCAATCCTGCGATGGACGAAAACGGCGACGGAAAGATGGCGCAGGAAACGCAGCAGCCCGCTTCGTCCAACCAGATGGGCATGATGACCGCGGAGACCAAGTCCGAGCCGGCTCCTATTGATCCCTCTCTCATCGCGGAAGTCCTGGCGATCGCTCCGCAGCCGCGAGCGGTCCGCCTGGCCGCCATGCAGCAAGCGGAGTTCGACTCGTTCCGCAAGGCGCTCAAGCCGCCGCAGCGCGCCGCGCTCACGGCCGGCATGAATCCCGCGCAAAAAGAGTTTGTGGGCGCGCTTGAGAATCCACAGCATGTGGTTGTCGAGGAACTGGCAAGTCAGCGTCTGGTCCGCGACATCTATTCCAACGCCCAATTGCAGGAAGTGATGACCGATTTCTGGATGAATCACTTTAACGTCTACCTGCACAAGAACGATGAGACGCCTTACTACCTGGTCAGCTACGAGCGCGATGTGATACGTCCCCTTGCGCTGGGCAAGTTTGAAGACCTGCTGGAAGCCACGGCGCACAGCCCGGCGATGCTTCTTTACCTTGACAACTCCAGCAGCATGGGTCCCGATTCGCCGGCCGCCGAGCGCAACAAGGAGAGAGATGCGCGCAACCCCGCCGCGAAAAAGAAGGCTCCCGAAGGACTGAACGAAAACTATGCGCGTGAGCTGATGGAGCTGCACACGCTGGGCGTCAACGGCGGCTATTCCCAGGCGGATGTGACCCAGGTGGCGCGCGTCTTTACCGGCTGGACCGTCGATCGCCCGCAACGCGGCGGCGGATTCAAATTCGACGAAAATCGCCACGAGCCGGGGACCAAGAAAATCCTCGGCAAAAAGATCAAGGAGCATGGCGAGCTGGAGGGCCGGGAGCTGCTGCACATGCTGGCCACACGGCCGGCCACGGCCGCGTTTCTCTCGCGCAAGCTGGCCATCCGCTTTGTCGGCGATGACCCGCCGCGGAGCCTGGTAGATCGCATGGCCAAGTCTTATCTCGCCAGTGGCGGCGACATTTCCGACGTGCTTAAGACGCTCTTTCATTCGCCCGAGTTCTGGGCCGCCGGCGCCTATCGAGCCAAGGTCAAGACGCCCATCGAGTACGTCGTCTCCGCCGCGCGCGCCAGCAATGCAAGCGCGGACAACCTGCAGCAACTGGTCAACGCACTCCGCGACATGGGCATGCCGCTCTACGGCTCCGTGCCGCCCACGGGCTACAGCTGGCAATCCTCCGCATGGGTCAGCACCGGCGCGCTGGTCAACCGCATGAACTTCGCTCTGACCCTGGCCTCCAACAAGTTCAACGGCATTGCCGTAAACTGGGCTCCCCCGCCCGCATCCACGTCCGCACAGTTGAGCGAGGGACCGGGGCCGGCCAGCGTTGTTCATAACCCCGTGTCGGGCACAGCGACCCGATATGTTCCGAGCCCAGCCGTCGAAGAACTGCGCCTGGAATCGCTTCTCGTGGCAGGCGGCGTCAGCGAATCTACGCGGTCAGCGGTCCTGCAACAATTGGATTCCCAAAGCGCGCAGAATCCATCGCAGGGTAGCCCGATTGTGGTTGCGGCGCGGCCCCTCAACTCGGCGCAAGCCGCTGCCGCTCTCGAAAGACAAGATCAGTTGCTGGCTGGTTTACTGCTCGGCTCTCCGGAGTTTCAACGCCGGTAACCGGCCGCCAAAGTAAGGAAGGTGCAGGATGCAGACCAACCGCAGATTCTTCCTCCGCAACGGCGCCCTGGCCATCGCCGGCACCGCGGCCATTCCCAGCTTCCTGGTCCGCTCAATCATGGCCGAGGCAGCCGCCACCCCTGGCCGGCGCCTCGTGGTTGTCTTCCAGCGCGGCGCAGCCGATGGCCTCAACGTCGTGGTGCCTTATCGCGAGAAGAATTATTACGCCATGCGTCCCGACATCGCCATTCCCGGCAACCAGGTGCTCGACCTGGACGGTTTTTTCGGCCTGCATCCTTCGCTCGCGCCCTTCAAGCCGCTTTATGACCAGGGACATCTCGCCGTGGTGCATGCGGCCGGCTCGCCCGACATGTCGCGCTCTCATTTCGACGCACAGGACTACATGGAGTCCGGCACTCCCGGCGTCAAGAGTACTGAAGATGGCTGGCTCAACCGCGCTCTGCAAGCCGAGGATATGAATCGAGCCCTGCGCCATCGCCCGGAGAATGCTAAGGCCCACACTGCCTTTCGCGCGCTGGCCCTCGGCGCGCAAGTCCCACGCACGCTGGCCGGCAAAATCCCCGCCATCGCGCTTTCTAACCTGAACAGTTTTTCCGTCGGCGGTCACGGCCCCTCTCCTTCGCCGGCCGCGAATGCCTTTGAGGCCATGTACGGCGACAGCGGCGACAGCATTCTGCACGCTACCGGCGACGAAACATTCGAGGCCGTCAAAATGCTCCGCGCCGCCAATCCGGCGCAGTACAAACCCGGCCCCGGCGTCGACTATCCCAACTCTGATTTCGGCAACAACATGAAGCAGATTGCGCAATTGCTCAAAGCCAACCTCGGTGTCGAGGCGGCGTTCACCGACGTGAGCGGATGGGACACCCATCAGAACCAGGGCGGCGTCAACGGGCAGCTCGCCGACCGCCTGCGCGATTTTTCTTCGAGCATTGCGGCCTTCTGGCGCGACCTGGGCGACGATGCGGAGAGCGTCACGCTGGTCACCATGTCGGAGTTTGGCCGCACCGCGCGCCAGAACGGCACCGGCGGCACCGATCACGGGCACGCCAACGCCATGTTTGTGCTGGGCGGCAACGTTAAAGGCGGAAAGGTCTATGGCCGTTGGCCCGGCCTGGCCAACGAGCAGCTTAACGAAGGCCGCGACCTGGCCGTGACCACTGACTTCCGCCAGGTGCTCGGCGAAGCTGTCGCCAAAACCATCGGCGCCAACAATCTCGATCTCGTTTTTCCCGGCGCGCGACTGCACTCGGACCAATTCCTGCGCATCATCTAGCGAAGCTCTCGCCGCACACCTTGAGAAGAAACGAGTGCCCCGGGTCTCGTTTTGAGACCTGCGTTTGTGCATCTCTACACGGTCGCAGTACCTGCAAGCGCTGCGGCACACGTCGAGAAGATCCGTTCGGCCAACTGGCAGTCCACCCGCCGCATGATTTACCCTCAAACACGGCATGAGACTTCCCTGTGCGCTTCTCGCTTCCGCTCTCCTCGTGGCCCTTCCGGCTGCTGTGTGCGCTCAAACATCCACCAAGCCGGCCGTAGATATTCCCGACGAGCCCCAGGCCACCGCTGCCGCCCTGGTCCATCCAAACGGGCCAACTGTGGTCATGGACACCTCAATGGGCCGCATCACCTGCCAGTTCTTTCAGAAGGAGGCGCCGAAGGCGGTGGCCAACTTTATCGGGTTGGCCGAAGGCACCATCGACTGGACCGATCCGACCACCAAGAAGAAGCAGCACCACAAGCCGCTCTACGACGGCACCACTTTCCATCGCGTCATTCCGGAATTCATGATTCAGGGCGGCGACCCAACCGGCACCGGCATGGGCGACCCCGGCTACGCCTTCGATGACGAAGTGAATCCGAATCTGAACTTTGACAAGCCCGGCCGTCTCGCCATGGCCAACTCCGGCTCCAACACAAACGGCAGCCAGTTCTTCATCACCGAGCAGGGTTACGACTCGCTCAACCAGCACTACACGCTGTTCGGCCAATGCGACGACCCGAGCGTAGAGGTGGTCAAGACCATCGCCCGCGTACCGCGCGACAGCAACGATAAGCCGCTCACCCCGGTGGTGCTCAAGAAGGTCACCATCGTGCCCGAAGGCCAGCCGCTGCCGCCCTCGCCGGCTTCAGCCGTCGAGCCCGCTTCCGCGCCCGCGCCCCTCGCCGCACCCAAACCCTGATTCGCAAAATTTGATTTAGGAGTCTACATGGCACTCGAAAAAGGAACCTACGCCGTCTTCAACACCACCGAAGGCAAGATTACCGTTCGCCTGTTTGAGGCGGACGCGCCTGTCACCGTGGCCAACTTTATTGCCCTTGCGGAAGGGGCCAGGGAGTGGACGCATCCCACCACCCGCGCCAAGTCCCGCGGCAAGCTCTACGACGGCACCATTTTTCACCGAGTGATTCCCGACTTCATGATTCAGGGCGGCGATCCCGCGGGCAATGGCATGGGCGGCCCCGGATACCGCTTTGAGGACGAGACTAAAAACTCTCCGCATAAGTTCGATACGCCCGGCAAGCTGGCCATGGCTAACTCCGGCCCCAACACGAACGGCAGCCAGTTCTTTCTTACTGTCGCCGCCACGCCCTGGCTTACCGGCAAGCACACGATCTTCGGCGAAGTGGTGGAAGGCCAAAACATCGTCACCAAAGTATCCTTAGTGCCCCGCGGAGGCCAGGACAAGCCGCACAAACCCGTGGTCCTGGAGTCGGTGGTCATCGAGCGCATCGGCTAAGTGAGTTATCGATCCAAGGTTCAGGAAGCCACGGGACTCATGGCTTCCTGACTCTCAAGGGAAGTTCGATTTATAACTTGATAACTCAGTTAGTGGCCGCTTCCCGGTCCCCATTGAATCTTGAGTCCGGCACGGACCGTCATGGGCAAGCTCGGAAAGCCGATGGGCGCGATATGCTGCTCACTCAGCAGGTTCTCACCCTGGGCAGAGACACTCAACCATGAGATGAACTGGTAACTCCCTCCCAGATCCAGCTTGGCATAGCCATGATCGAGATTTCGATTGGGCAGCAGCAGGCTGTTGCCGCCGTTGGCGTCGGCGTATTCCAGATAAGTCGAGTCGTCGCTGCGGCTGGCAAAGGCTGATGTAAAAACTGCGGCCAATTTATGGTTGCTATAAGTCGCAGAGATAAAGCCCGTATGGGGCGCGCGGCGAAACGGACGAGCGCCAACCAGCGGTGACACAGCGCCGATGGGAATGCCGTTGTAAGTGGGTGCATAGCCGCCCATCAGGGCTTCATTATCGCCGTCAAAGGAGCGTTGCACCACGCCGTCGAGATAAGTGTAGCCGCCGCGAAGAAAGATGCTGCGTCCAATGCCGCCTTCGACGGTGCTCTCAATACCCTGCGCGCGAAAGGCCTCAGTATTGACGGCTAAACCGTAGTCGTCGGTGTAGTAGTAGCCGAGCGCGGTAATCAACTGCTGCTGTTCTGCGGGGGTGAGGCCGGGAATCACGTTGGGTAACAGCCTTCCACCTACATATTCAATCTCCTTGCCAAATTGGTTATGAAAGTAGCTTGCGCGGAAGACGAGCCGGTCGCTGAAGAAGTTCTGCTCCATGCCGCCCTCATAGGTACGAACCGCGGGCGCGGCCAAAGGCGTGATGCCGAGTTGCTGGGCAACGGATTGATAACTGTTAGTTACCAGAAACTGGTAGAGGGAGCCGAACTGGTCAGTCAGCGCCGGCTCGCGGACCGAATCCCCGAAGTTGAACAGGATACGCGTTCCGCTGAAGATGCCCTGGCGCGGACGGAGCGCATAGAACGAGACTCCGGCACGCGGCGAAGTCTGCGTTCCAAACAGCGAGTAATGCTCGAGGCTTCCGCCCAGCGTGTAAAAGAATCGATTCTTGAAGTCGCCGTGCACCGAGGCGAGATAGTCGTAGTTCGTGCGCTCGGCGACCTCGTCCTCACTGAAAGAAGGGATATCTTGAAGCCCTCGCTCATCCTCGTAGTGAAAGCCGACCAATGCGACCAGGTGCGGTGTGAACGTGTAATGGCCCTGGTAAATCAACTGATCGCGATTGGAGACGAGTTGGTACTGATAGGGATAAGCCTGCGCGTAGTCTAGAACCGCGCGGCCCGTGGCTGAGTCGCCGTTCGCGCCGGTAATCGTCACCTCGTCCCCAAGGCTATCTCCATAGGCATCGAAGAATCCGCTGCCCCGCTGCTGCCAAAGGCTGTATTGCTCGCGCTTACGGGTCAATCCGTAGCGAACGCTGTTATGAAAGGAGGCCGTAGTCTGGTTATCGACCGACGCGCTCATGAAAATGTCCTGGTCCTTTTGCGTAGCGCTGTCGGTGACATGATAAAAGTCCCACGCATTCGGCACACCGGTCGCATCGACGCCGTAGTGAAGCGTGGCGCGAATCTGCGTGGTGCCGCTGGGTTGCCAGCCGGCATTGGCCGATGTAGTGGCCACGTGATACTCGTCCATGGGCAACGCATTCCCTGTCTGCAGCCAACTGAAGGCGCCCAGGTAATCGAGTTTGTTGTGAGCGCCGGCCACCTTAAGCTCCTCGCGCGAAATCGAGAAGTTGCCGGCGTCTCCTTGAAACAGAAACGATGGAAAGCTGGTGGTGCCGTGCTCGGTGCTCATGTTCACCACGCCGCTCTCCGCGCCAGCGCCGTACAGGTTCGAATCCGGCCCGCGATAAACCTCGGCTCTCTCGACCGCGGTGGTGGAAAAAGGACCGAAGTCGAATTGATTGCCCATATCGCCCACGTCCACGCCGTCCAGCAGAACCATGTTGGAATCCGAATTGCCGCCTCGAATAAACATCGAGGTCTGGGCCCCAAGCTGGCCGGTTTGCACCACAAACGTTCCAGGCATCAGCCGCAGCGTGCTCACCAGATCGTCCCGCAGAGCCAGGTCCTGAGAGCCGATCACGCTTGTGGCCGAGCTGGTCTGGGGCTGTGGGGTCGGTGTCCCTGTCGCGGTGACGATAATCGACTCGCGCACCCACTCCGGCTCAAGCACCACGTTGCGCTCTATGTTGTCGAGCTGACCGGCGTAAAAGCCGGGCGTCTCAATCTGCCGGAAGCTCTTGGCAGAAACCACCAGGTAAAAGCGGCCGGTAGCCCCGGTCAAGATTTGAAAGCTGCCATCGGCGGCGGATATGGCCGAGGAAGCCTGGGTTCCGTGGCTGATCAAAACCACATTGGCGCCGCTCACCTTGGCGCCGGAAGCATCGGTCACCACGCCGTGAACGGACGCGGCCAGGCATACCGCGCTGGCGGCGGCAAGCAGAATGGCTGTAACGATGGAGGGCAGTGCGCGGATCAGGCGGGCGCGCAAATTTGCAAATTCAGGCATGACGGGCTCCTTCGTTCCCCTCGGAACGCAAGCGGGTAAGGGCGTGCAGGACCGGTCTCCTGACTTGCGCCTTTTCAGCCACCTTCCCAAAAGGCAAGCCAAATCGGCTTGCTTTCAGTGGTTTCCTCAGGCCGTTCGCGCGAAGCGGAACAACCCTGGCTGAATTCCTGCCTTTCCATTCGTGGCCCAATAGGACGGTGGACGCGGAAGGGGGCAGGGGCGCTCACAGTTGCGGGGCAGTGGCGGACTTTCACCGCCTTCCCGAGCATCCTGACGATTGCCGTGATGAATTGCGCTGCCCCTCAAAGGAGCAGCCGTTATGCCATGGAACGAATTTCCATGACATCAACTTTTATAACCGGGATGGCGCATGAAGTCAAAACCTGGGTTCTGAAGTGAACGAGCCGCGACCTGGGAAGGCCTGCGCAGCGCGGCGACAAGCGGTGGTGACCCCGGCCTGATTCGAACAGGCGACCTACAGTTTAGGAAACTGCTGCTCTATCCACCTGAGCTACGGGGCCACAAAATCAAGACTGAGCTGCTCTTCTTGCTGCCGTCATGCGCGTCCATCACTCTCCCGATCAGGGGAGCACAATCGCATGACTCCACTGAGGTTTGAGAAGTTGCATTCAAGACGAAGAGAACGCGCCATCAACAGGGTAGCATTGGCCAGGTTTCCCAAGCGAGGGTGTCGGCTCGGAAGCTGTACTTTCGCGTGAAAACGTGCGACGCCGAATAGAAGAATGCGGCCTGTTGTTTCAATTAAAAAATGAACGTGGGCCATCTATAGTCCTAGTGTGGGCGGGAAGGCTTGCAACGCGGCTCCACAAACTGGGAGCCTTCCGATCCAGGAACGATTCTGCTCGCAAGCGCAAAGCGGAGTGTCGCTTTCACAACCCCGGAGGCATCCATGAATGAATCAAGGCGGCAGTTCCCTTCACCGCGCATTCGCAGGATATTCCAGGCCGTCCGCTGGTCGGTGGCCATGTTGCTGGCCGTACTGCCGTGCGCCCACGCCCAGCAGCGCTGGACGGAAGCCCAGGCCAATGCGTGGTACGCGCAACAGCCCTGGCCGGTAGGCGCGAATTTCGTGCCGTCCACGGCTATCAATGAGCTGGAAATGTGGCAGGCCGATACCTTCGATGCCCCCACCATCGACCGCGAACTCGGTTGGGCCGAAGGCATCGGCATGAACACCATGCGCGTCTTCCTCCACAACCTGTTGTGGGAGCAGGACCCCAAGGGTTTCCAGCAACGGATCGATACGTTCCTTGCCATCGCCGCTCGCCATCATATTCGCCCCGTCTTTGTCCTCTTCGACTCCTGCTGGGACCCGCATCCGAAGCTCGGCCCGCAGCATCCGCCCATTCCCGGCGTGCACAACTCCGGCTGGGTTCAGGCGCCGGGCGCCGAGGTTCTCTCCGATCCCGCTCAATATCCGCGCCTCGAAAATTACGTGAAGGGAGTGGTGGGCGCATTTGCCAACGATCCGCGCATCCTGGCCTGGGACGTTTGGAATGAGCCGGACAACGGCAACGACAGCTCCTACGCCAAAGGCGATCCGAAAAACAAGAACGATATCATCCTCGCTCTACTGCCGCAGGTCTTTGCCTGGGCCCGCGCCGCGAAACCAACGCAACCGCTCACCAGCGGCCTGTGGCATGGGGATTGGTCTTCGCTCGCGACCATGCCTCCGCTGGCCCGCATTCAGGAGGAGCAGTCTGACGTGATCAGCTTCCACAACTACGGCTGGCCTGAGGACTTCGAGGCGCATGTAAAACTTCTGGAGCCGTTTCATCGTCCTCTCATCTGCACGGAATATATGGCCCGCGGCGCCGGCAGCACCTTTGATACCGTATTGCCCATCGCTCGCCAACACCGCGTGGGGGCCATCAACTGGGGACTGGTCGCCGGCAAGACCCAAACCTACTTGCCATGGGACTCGTGGCAGCATCCCTACGTGCTTGACCAGCCCACCATCTGGTTCCACGATGTCTTCCATCCCGATGGCACGCCCTATCGCAGGCGCGAAACCGAGATCATCCGTGACCTAACCAGCGGCAAGCCCGCGCCGGAATGATTTATTGCCACGAATCTGAGAATTTCTTCCACGTTCACGGCGTAACTTCCCGGCCTGCGATAAAGATGCGGGGGCGCATGGGCGCGGCGATATAGTAGGCGAGATCGCGATAGTCAGTGAACTCGTGCAGCAGAAAATCCCCCTGCTTGCCGGGCTCAAGCGATCCGATCTCGTTGCCAAGGCCAAGGCTCCAGGCGGCGTTGATCATGGCTGCCGTCAGCGCCTCGGCAGGCGTGAGCATCATCTGGAGACACGATAAGGAAAGGATGAAAGGCATCGACATGATCGGCGACGAACCGGGGTTGAAATCAGTAGCCAAAACAATCCCCAAGCCCATATCCACCATAGTTCTTGCACGAGGGTAAGTCGCGCTGCCCAACGCGAAGACGGAGCCGGGCAGTAATACCGGCTGGACACCGGCAATGCGCAGTTGCCTGAGCGTCGCCGGGCTCGCGGTCTCCAGATGGTCGGCGGTCGATGCGCCCAGCTCCGCTGCCAGGGCCGCGCCGGTGCCGGGCCGAAATTGCTCAGCATGCAAGCGCAGGCCCATGCCGTGACGGCGTGCGGCGCTGAGAACGGCGCGCGTCTCCTCCACCGAGAAAGCGCGATCGTCACAGAATGCATCGCAGTAACGGGCCAGCTTGGCCGCGGCCACTTCGGGAATCAGCTCCTCGGCAATCCAGTGCACATATTGTTCGCGTCGGCCGGCAAACTCCGGCGGAACAGTGTGCGCGGCCAGCAGCGTGGGAACAATGCGAATGGGGCCTTCGTCGTTGAGTCGATTCAGAACCCGAAGTATTTTGATTTCCGTTGCATGGTTCAGGCCATAGCCGGACTTGGCTTCGATCGTCGTCGTCCCGGCGCGCAGCATCCAGTCCCGATGGAGCCGCGCCGCGGTCAGCAATTCGTTCTCGCTTGCCGCGCGCGTCAACTCCACCGTACGCAGAATGCCTCCACCGGCAGCCGCGATCTGTTGATACGTGGCTCCAGCGATGCGCTGCTCAAATTCCGCCGCGCGGTTGCCGGCAAACACCAAATGCGTGTGCGCATCCACAAAACCGGGAGTGACACAGCGGCCCTTTGCATCGATCAGCGCCGCGTGCGAGATTTTGGCGCGGAGTTCTTCGCCCGGACCAGCGGCGACGATACAGCCATCTTTGATCAGCAGCACGGCGTTTTCGATGATGCCAAGGTCTCGCAGTTCGCCGCAGACACGTGGCCGCGGCGGTCCGGCCAACGTGACAAGCTGGCCGATGTTCACGACGGCGAGAACGTTGCCCAATCTACTTCTCCGCCATCGGGATATGGATACCACGTTCGCGCGCGGTTTGCTTCGCCAGCTCGTAGCCCGCGTCCGCATGGCGAGCCACACCGATGCCTGGATCGTTATTCAACACACGACGTATCCGCAGCGCCGCATTCTCGGTGCCGTCGGCAACGGTCACTTGTCCCGCGTGAAGCGAAAAGCCCATGCCCACTCCGCCGCCATGATGAAAGCTGACCCAGGTTGCCCCCGATGCGGTGTTGAGCAGCGCATTCAAAATCGGCCAATCGGCAACCGCGTCGGATCCGTCGAGCATCTTTTCCGTCTCACGATAGGGGCTGGCCACCGAGCCCGTGTCCAGGTGATCGCGGCCAATGGCGATGGGCGCGGAAATTTCGCCTTTGCGCACCAGCTCGTTGATCGCTTCGCCCATGCGCGCGCGCTCTCCGTAACCCAGCCAGCAAATGCGCGCAGGCAGCCCCTGAAATGCGAAGCGCCCACGCGCCAGCCGCAGCCAGCGCGTGAGAATTTCGTTTTCCGGAAACAAATCCAGCGCCAGCTCGTCGGTACGGTCAATGTCGTGCGGATCGCCCGACAACGCAACCCAGCGAAACGGCCCTGCGCCGGTACAAAACAGCGGCCGAATGTACTCCGGCACAAAGCCTGGAATCAGAAACGCGTCGGCGCAGCCCGCATCGAACGCGAAGCGGCGAATGTTGTTGCCGTAATCAAACGTCACCGCGCCGGCCTGTTGCAAAGCCAGCATCGCGTTCACGTGAACAACCATGGTAGCCGTGGAACGGCGCACATATTCCTCAGGATCGCGTTGCCGCAACTCCCCGGCCTCGGTCAGCGTCATGCCCTGCGGAACATAGCCGTTCAGCGGATCGTGGGCGCTGGTCTGATCCGTCACCACGTCCACTTCGACACCGCGGCGCACCAGTTCCGGCAGCACGTCGGCGCAGTTGCCCACCAAGCCGACTGACAAAGCCCGGCCCTCGCGCCGGGCCGCCTCGCACAGAGCCAACGCTTCATTGATGTTCTCGGTGACCCGATCGCAATAGCGCGTGTCCACGCGGCGTTGAATGCGGCTGCGGTCCACGTCAATGGCCAGCACCACGCCGCCATTGAGCGTGACGGAAAGCGGCTGCGCGCCGCCCATTCCGCCCACGCCGCCGGTCACCACCAGCTTGCCCTTCAGCGAGCCTCCGTAATGCCGCTCGGCGAGAGCCGCAAACGTCTGAAACGTTCCCTGCAGAATTCCCTGCGTGCCGATATAAATCCAACTGCCCGCCGTCATCTGGCCATACATCATCAGGCCTTTGCGGTCGAGCTCGTTGAAGTGCTCCCACGTGGCCCACTTGCCTACAAGGTTGGAATTGGCGATGATCACCCGCGGCGCCATTTCATGCGTGGGAAATACCGCGACCGGCTTTCCAGATTGCACCAGAAGCGTTTCCTCGTGGCCCAATTGCTCCAGCTCGCGGACGATCGCATAAAAGCATTCCCAGTTGCGCGCGGCGCGGCCAATGCCGCCATACACCACCAGGTCCGCGGGCCGCTCGGCTACTTCCGGGTCGAGGTTGTTCATCAGGCAGCGCAGCGCGGCCTCCTGCTGCCAGCCCTTGCAGCGCAACTGGCTGCCACGTGGCGCGCGAATGATGGGCGCAGTGGTAGCGATCATTGTCCCTCCTCATCGGCAAATCTTTTTTGGACCGCGCGATAACGCGAACGAATCTCGCTGTCCTGCGCATGGACGCCATTCTCGATCACCAGATGTCCGGCGACGGCAACATCCCGAATCGCAGACCGTCCAAGCGCAAACACCGCCTGTGCAACCAGCGATGCCCGGTCCACGCCGAGAATGGCCAGGTCGTCGAGGTCTGCCGTGAAAAAGTCGGCTGGCTCACCCACTGCGAGACTGCCGCCTTCGATTCCCAGTGCGCGATAGCCTGCGCGGGTTGCCGAATCAAACAGCCGCGCGGCAATGTCTGTGCTGTTGATCGCATCCAAAATCCCGCGCTCCCGCTTCTGCAGTCGCAGGTGATACTCAGTCTGCCGCGTATCTTCAAGCAGATCGATCTGCGCCTGGCTGTCCGTGCCCAGGGCCACCGGAATGCCGAGCCGCGCAGCCACGTCCGCAGGGAAAATTCCGTCGCCCAGATTGCGCTCCGTTGTGGGGCAGGAGCAGATGGTGCTGCCCGCCGCGGCCACTTGCTCAAACTCTGCCCCCGTCAGGTGAATGGCATGAGCCAGCGTGGTGCGCGGAGTCAGAATTCCATTTTCCGCGACCAGCGCAACCGGGGTCAGTCCATACTCCGCCAGACACGCGTCGTTCTCCGCCGGCTGCTCGGAGATGTGCATGTGCAGCGGCAATTCCCTCTGCTGTGCGAAGTCTGCGATCTGCTTGAATACCCTCAACGGTACGGCCCGTATGCTGTGCGGAGCGGCGCCCACAGTCACCCGCGCGTGGCCCGCCGTCGCGCTCAGCAGCGCTTCCAGTTTGCGAAGATAACCTTCGGTGCTCTCATAGAATCGTCGCTGGACCGGATGCGGCTCGCGTTGAAAACCGGCGCGCTGATACGCAGCGCGCAGCAGGCAGATGCGCATGCCCACCGATTCCGCCGCACGAATTACCTGATGAGCCAGCGTATTGGGATCGGCATAAGGCCGCCCCGACGGATCGTTATGCAGGTAGTGGAACTCGCCCACTACCGTGATGCCGGAAGCCAGCATCTCAAGAAACGTGGCCCGCGCTATGCCATAAAGATCGTCCGGAGACACAAAGCCGGCAGCCCGGTACATCTGTTCCCGCCAGGTCCAAAACGTATCGCCGCCCTGCGCGCGCCCTTCGGCTCGCCCGCGAAAGAGCCGCTGAAAGGTGTGCGAGTGAGCGTTGGCCAGCCCCGGCAGCAGCGCCTTGCCCACCAATCGGACGATTTCTGCGGGAGGCTCGTTGCGGGAAACGCTCTCCGGGGTGGCGACGCCGATTACGTTTCCGTCGGCGCCGACCAGCAGGCCGCTTCCCGCGTGCGTATTTCCGCCGGCATACAGCAACTCCGGCAGATAAAGGATCGGCATAAGGGCCCTCGCGCTGGCTACCCAGCATACTACCGGTGAGGCCGGCTTTGCTTAAAGGCCAAATCCGTCAATTTGCGCTGGATGGTTTGGTCTCGCGCGGGCTGACCATTCCGACGCACCAAACTTTCCCCCGGACCGAAGCAGGGGTAAACTATAAGTATGGCTGAGATACAGCGCAGAAAAACCCCTACGGTCAAGATCGGGCAGGTTCGCGTCGGCTGGGAGGTTCCGGTGGTGGTGCAATCGATGACCAACACCGACACGGCAGACATTCCCGGCACAATCGAACAGGTTGCGGCACTGGCCCTGGCAGGGTCTGAGATTGTTCGCGTCACCGTCAATAACGAGGACGCCGCGGCAGCCGTTCCGCACATCGTCGAAGGCCTCGACAAGCGCGGCCTGCGCGTGCCCATCGTCGGCGACTTCCACTATAACGGCCACCTTCTGCTGAAGAAGTTCCCCGCGACGGCGCGGGCGCTGGCCAAGTACAGAATCAATCCCGGCAACGCATCGATTGGCAAGAAAGACAACGACAATTTTCAGGTCATGGTGGAGTGCGCGGTCGAGAATCAGAAGCCGGTCCGCATCGGCGTGAACTGGGGCTCGCTCGATCAGGCGCTGCTCACGCGCATGATGGACGCGAACAGCCGCCTTGCCGATCCGCTGCCCGCGCGCGACGTCATGATGGAAGCGATGGTGGTGAGCGCGCTCGACTCGGCAAAGGCAGCCGAGCGCCACGGCCTGCGCAAGGACCAGATTATTTTGTCGGCCAAGGTTTCAGGCGTGCGTGACCTGATCGACGTCTACACCAATCTCGCCGCCCGTTGCGACTACGTGTTGCACCTGGGACTGACCGAGGCGGGCATGGGCTCCAAAGGCCTGATAGCCTCGACTGCCGGTCTTGCGCCGCTGCTGCTGGCCGGCATTGGAGACACCATCCGCGTGAGCCTCACGCCCAAGCCCAACGGCGACCGGACTGAGGAAGTGCAGGCCGCGCAGCAGATTCTGCAATCGCTGTCGATTCGCAGCTTCATGCCCCAGGTCACGAGTTGCCCCGGTTGCGGGCGCACCACCAGCACTTATTTTCAAGAACTGGCCGAGCAGATTCAGAGCTACCTGCGCGCCTCCATGCCCGAATGGCGCAAACAGTATCCCGGCGTTGAGGAGCTGAAGCTCGCCGTGATGGGCTGCGTGGTCAACGGCCCCGGCGAATCCAAGCACGCCAATCTCGGCATCAGTTTGCCCGGAACGTTTGAAGAGCCAAAGGCTCCGGTTTACATCGACGGCAAGCTTTACAAGACACTGCACGGCGACACCATCGTGGCCGAGTTCAAGCAAATCCTCGACAACTACGTCGAGAGCCACTACGGCCACGACACCAGGAGCAAAGAGTTAGTCGGGACAAGATAAGGGACGGAAACCAAAGTCCCATTGTGCTGCATTGTTCGTGCTTCCCTCTCCCCGCATTCGGCGTTAGCATTCTCGCAATTTTCCGGAGAGATTTTTTCATGCGCCTGCGTCCGCCGCCTTGGCTCGTTCTCTTGTTCATCGCTGCGCCTGTCCCTGCCCTCGCTGCCCCGCAAAAGCCTTGCGTTCCCGCTGACCAAGCCTCCAAAATGCTGAACAAAGACGTGTGTGTCACCGCATTCGTCTATGACGTAGTGCAACTCCCCGATGGGACCCGCTTCCTCGACGTCTGTACGCCGCAAACGCCCGACGATGCCTGCCGGTTCACCATTGTGAGCCTGTGGGAAGATCATGGCGAGGTGGGCGAGCTACAGAAATATCGGGACATGAACGTCCAGATTCGGGGCATCGTGCAGCCCATGCACGGCCGGGCCGGAATGGTGCTGAGCCATGCTCGCCAATTCTCCGGCGGTCCGCCCAAATTCCGGCCCAATCCCCAACTCGCGCGCGGCTTCAGCGCTGATCAGAGCCGGCCACCGGTCAACGACCCCAATCAGCGCTCGCAGGGCGGACGCCGCGCTTTTATGAATACACGCGATCAGGAGACCCGGCCAGTGAAGTAAGGGACGACCACAGTTCGTGGTTTCCCACCCTTTCCGCAAAAGGCGCGGAAAGGATGGGGCACCCAGCAGGCTCTGGGGCACCCGAAAGCGAATCGGAGTCAGGCAGGTTCTTCGAGCGGCGGCGCAAACTTTGCACCGGTCAGCAAAATCACGCATGAGATCACCAGAAAAATCAGCGTGGACCCCAACCCGATGCGCAGGTTGGAGCGGTCAGAGATGGCGCCGATGATGGTCGGCGAGAATGCATCTCCGAAGCAGTGAATGCAAAACAGATTGACGGAAATGGCCGTGGCGCGCACCGGCGCCGAGACGGAGTTCACAATCGCCGCGTTGAGCGGCCCGGTATTGAGAAAGAGAAAAAATTCCGCGGCAAACAGCGCCGGAATGGACCACGCGCGTGGGCCGAAGAAAACCAGCGCTCCGCAGGGCAGGGTGAGCGCCACGCTCCAAAACGAGAGCAGGTAGAGAGCGCGGTGATTGGTGCGCAGCCAGCGCTGCGCCAGCCATCCGCCCATCAGCGTTCCGGCAATGCCATCCACCACGGTAATGGCACCCACGGTCAGGCTTGCATTGCCAACCGAGAGCCCTGAGAAGCGCTCAAGAAAATTGGCAACCCACGCCGAGATGCCGCCCATGACAAAGGTGAGTGTGGCCAGGCCGAAGGTGGCCGTGAGGAAGGCCGGATTTCTGAAGAGCCCCCAGAATGTTGCGCGGTTGGCTGTGGGCCTTAGATGGTCGCTGGCGCCTCGGATCGGCTCTCGCCCCAGCCATCCGTAAAGCGCCGCGATCACCAGGCCTGGAATAGCGCAAATAAAAAACGGCGCGCGCCAGCCCCAGTGACTGCCCAGTTGTCCGCCGGCTACATAGCCCAGCGCCGCGCCCACCGGGATAGCCACATAAAAAATAGACAGGATGCGGTTGCGATCCCGCTCCGGATAAAAATCTGCCAGTACAGCCGGCGCGAAAATGCCGAACGTAGCCTCGCCCACTCCCACCAGCGCGTGGCGAATGTAGAGCGTCTGGTAGTCGTGCACCCAGGCCGTAGCCAGCGTCGCCAGGCTCCACAGCACCGCGCCCCCGATGATGAGCGGTTTGCGGCGAAATCGGTCGCCCAGCCAGCCCGTGAGCGGCGCGGCAATCATATAGGTGACAAACAGCGCGGTGGTCAGCGCGCCTATTTGCTGGTCGGTGGAATGAAACTCGCTCTTGATCAGCGATACCTCGCCGGGCAGAATATAGCGATCGATGTAGTTGAGCAGGTTCAGCGCGATGAGCAGCAGCAGCGTTCCCAGGGCGGGGTTTACGCGCGCGCGAACGAGGCTAGGCGAGGTGGGCAAAGTTTCGTCGATCCGGAAAGAGCCCTGAGCATTTACACGAATATCATAGTGGGCTGCAGAATCCCGACGGAGCCGAAAAATACTAATACTGACGAACAAATCTGGAATGGCTATCCATCCGGTGCTCAAAAGACTGCGGGAAGAACCGAGAATTTGATTGAAGAAATCAGGCGGCCGGCCGGGGCCAGCGCGCCTCCACTGTGGTCCCAATGCCGCCCCGTGGACGGAACTCCCCGCGCACCACTGCCCACACCGGATCGCATGCCTTCACCACATCATCCAGTACCTGGTTCACGATGTTCTCCTGGAAAATGCCAAGGTTCCTGTAGCTGAAAAGATATTCCTTCAGCGATTTCAGCTCCAGGCATTTTTCTCTTGGCATGTAGCGGATGGTCAGCAGGCCGAAGTCGGGGAGGCCCGTCTTAGGGCAGACCGACGTCAACTCCGGATCGTCGATCAAAATCTCATACCCGGGAAACTGGTTCTGCCAGGTCTCGATGGCGGGAAAGCGGAAGTCGAGGCCGGCCTTGGCGTGGGTATCGGTATAGCGGGGTTCCAGAGCCATATCGACATTGTACGGGCTAATGGTTACGGGCTAATGGTTGCAGTTCGCAAATGGGCTCCGTGTACATTTTTCTGCTCCCAAGCGCATGTTTTTGAGTCAGATATACTGGCTTTGGTCAGGTAAATGGCAGATAGAGAGCAAGCGGGGCGGGTCTGGCTTTGGGTGGGCGCGGCCGTCCTTATCATCATCGTCTTCTTCGTTGCGCGATTCCTCACGCGGGATCGGCTGCCGGTGCGTGAAGTGCGCGCGGGCCACCAGGAATTGATCAACACGGTGCCCACCAACGGCCGGGTAGAGCCGGAAATGAATTACCAGTACCACAGTCCTTTGGCCACCACCGTCAAGGCTGTCTATGTACAGCCCGGAGATCATGTTCCGGCAGGCAAGCTGATGATGGAGTTGGACGATGTGCAGGCGCGAGCACGGCTGGCGACCGCCGAGAGCGGAGTCAAGGCGGCACAAGCCGTGATGGAAGCAGCAACTCACAACGGAACCCAGGAGGAGCAACAGACGGCCGCCGCCGAAATCGCGCGCAACCAATTGGAGCGCGACCAGGCGCGCCGCGATCTGGACGCGGTGGTCAAGCTCAACGCAGCCGGCGCAGCTTCGCCCAGCGAGGTGGCAGCGGCCAGGCAGCGGCTGGAAACGGCGGAGGCCGGCCTGCACGCATCGCAGCAGAGCGCGCAAAGCCGCTATTCGCCGGCAGAGATTGACCGGGCGCGGGCAGCGCTATCCGACGCCGAGGCCGGACTTGCGGCGGCCCGAGAAGTGGTGGAGCAATCGTCCTATCGCGCACCGATTGCCGGAACGGTTTACGGTGTGTATGCCGAGCGCACGGAGTTTGTGGAAGAGGGCAAGCTTCTGTTGCAGATGGCCGATCTGAAGCTGGAGCGGGTACGCGCGTATTTTGACGAGCCGGATATCGGCAAGCTGGCCGTGGGGCAGCCGATCCAGATCAAGTGGAACGCCAAACCAGGACTCGCGTGGCACGGCCACATTGTTCGCATCCCCTCGACAATCATCACCTACGGAGCAGCGCGCAACGTTGGAGAGGTGTTGGTCGAGGTGGACGGCTCAGACGACGATCTGCTTCCCGACACCAACGTGACGGTCACCGTAACCACCTCCAGCGAGCCAAACGCGTTGAGCGTGCCGCGCGAAGCGCTGCATACTGAAAACGGAAAGCCATTCGTCTACAAAGTGGTCAACGATGAGCTGGTTCGCACCCCGGTGACCATCGGAACCTTGAACCTGACCCAGGTGGCCATCCTCTCCGGCCTCAAAGACGGAGATTGGGTGGCAACCGGGACCTCCAATGGAGTGCCCTTGCAAGAGGGCGTTCCGATCAAGGTCGTGCGGTGAGTCCGGGCCGCGCCGCAACCAGGGTTTTGTCCGTAGGGCTGCTCACGGCAGCCGCGGCGATTTCGGCATCCGCGCAGCCCGCCAAGCAGCCGCTGGCCCAGGTCAACGCGGCCTTGCAGGCAGGGGAGGCGGACCATGCGCTGGCCCTGCTTAATTCCCTTCCCCCATCGGACGCCGGCACGGCCCAGGCGCACAACCTCGCCTGCCGCGTGCGCTTCATGCTCGCGCAGCGGGATGCCGCCCTGAAGGAGTGTGAACAAGCAGTCCGTTTGGATGAGCAGAGCTCCAACGATCATTTATGGCTGGGCCGGGTGCTTGGCGAGAAAGCAGCGCGCGCCACGTTTCTGAACGCATTTTCGCTGGCCAAGCGAGTGCGCGCGGAGTTTGAAGAATCAGTCAGGATCGATCCCCGCAATGCCGAAGCGCTGTCCGACCTGGGCGAGTTCTACCTGAGAGCACCCGCGATCCTGGGCGGCGGCGTTGATAAAGCGCAAGGAATCGCAGCGCAGCTGGACAAAGTGGACCCGGCGCGCGCCCATGAAATGCGCGGACGCATTGCCGAGGCGGCCAAGGACTACGGAACCGCGGAGCGGGAATTCAAGCAGGCCGTCGCGGCGGGCGCGCATCCCGCTTTTCAGTGGGTTGCGCTGGCCGGTTTTTATCGCCAGCGCGAACAATGGATCGAGATGGAGACTGCATTGCAAAACGGCCTGAACGCCGCTGAACAGGATCAACACGCCGCGGTTGCGCTTTACGACGGAGCTTCCGTGCTGACCCGTGCCGGCCGCGATCCGGCGCTGGCGGCCAAAATGCTGGAGGAATATCTCGCTAGCCCCGCAAAAACCGAAGAGGCGCCAGCGTTCATTGCTCACGACCGCCTGGCGCGGCTCAAGGAAAAACTAGGCGACCCAGCGGCCGCAAATCAGGAACGGGCCGAGGCGCTGGCTCTGGCGCATGAGTACTCGCCAGGCGAGGAAGCGAAACACTGATGGGGGCGTAAAGGTGAAGATCACCCACAATCCGCGCGGGGCCTGGGCGTCGTTGCTCGTGGGAATGGCGCTTGCGGCTGCTTCCGCGTGCGCGCCGGCCCAGGTCTCGCTGGCCACGGTGGTTGACCTCGCCCAGCGCAATTCAAGCGCCGTTAAACTGGCCCAGGCCGATGTGCTAAAAGCTCAAGCTGCGCTGGCGCAAACCCAGGACGTCTACATTCCCAGCCTCTCCATCGGTTCGACAGTCGGGTACTCGATCGGCTTTCCGACCGGACAGCCTTCGGTTGGCAATGCCGCGATGCAGTCGCTGGTCTACAGCGCGACGCAGCGCCAGTACACCCGCGCCGCGCGCGCCGGCCTGGAGGCCGCTTCGCTCAGCCTTAAAGAGGCGCGTGAGCAGGTGGCGCTGGATGCCTCCACGGCTTACATCGAACTTGACGCCGTCAACCGGGAAATTGACGCCGCCCACCAGCAGGACTCATTCACCAGCCGTCTGGTGGCGATCGAACAGCAGCGCACCGAAGCCGGAGTGGACGCGCACAGTGATCTGCTGGAGGCCCAGTTGACGGCCGCCCAACTGAAACTGAAACGCCTGCAGCTTGAAACGCGCGCCGCCACGCTGTCCAGGCAGCTAGCCGTCCTGACCGGGTTGCCGGTCGGTTCCATCACCCCGGATCACGGCAGCATTCCTGAAATTCCCGCGGTGAGAGCGGACCAGCCTGTGCGCATCACCGCCGGCATTGGGTCAGCCGGGTTGCTGGCCCGGTCAAAACAGTTCCAGGCCCGCGGCGATTCACTTACGCGATTCCGCCCACAGATTTCCTTTGGCGCCCAGTACAACTACGACTCCAATGAGCTGAACAATTACACCACCTACTACAACAATTTCACGCCCAACAATTTCAGCTTCGGGCTGCAGATTCAGCTTCCGCTATTCGACTCCGGCCAGCACGCCAAAGCCCAGCAATCGGCAGCCGAAGCCCTCCGCGCCCGGGTCGAAGCCGAACAAGCCCAGCAGCAGAACGATATCGAAATCGCCACGCTCACCGGCAGCCTGCGCGAGTTGGATGGCCAGGCGGAAGTGACCAGCCTGAAGCAGCAGATCGCCGGCGAGAAATTGCAAACCGTGCTCGCTCAACTCGAGATGGGTAACGGCTCCGGAAGCGGCGCAAACGCTCAGCCGCAACTAACCCCCAAAGCCGAGCAATTGGCCCGCATCGACGAGCGCGAGAAGTATCAGGATGCCGTGGAAGCCGAGTTTGACCTGGCCAAGACCCGGCTCAGCCTGTTGCGGGCTCTCGGCCACATGGATGACTGGTTGCAGGAGTTGCACGCCAAATAGGCAGGGGCCAAAACAGAGCCGCCCAAAACTCGCAGAAATGTTAGAATAAAAGGGATGCCTATGCCCCTTAAGACACTGTTGCTGAATCCTCCCTCGTTCAAGAACTTTGACGGCGGCGCGAGTTCGCGCTGGCCGGCCACGCGCGAGATTGAATCCTACTGGTACCCGGTATGGCTGGCCTACCCGGCCGGCATGCTGGAGGGATCGCGCCTGCTTGATGCGCCCCCGCACCACGTCTCCGCCGAAGAGACCATCAACATTGCAAAGGACTTCGAGTTCCTGGTGCTGTTTACCTCGACCGTGGGCTGGGAGGGCGACCAGCGGCTGGCGGAGGCCATCAAGGCCGCTAACCCCAGCATTCGCATCGCTTTTGTCGGCCCCCCGGTGACCACTGATCCCGACCGTGCCCTCAATGAGTGCTCGGTGCTGGACTTTATCTGCCGCCGCGAGTTCGACTATTCCGTTGTCGAATTTGCCCAGGGCAAGCCGCTCAATGAGATTCTCGGCATCAGCTACAAGCAGGACGGCAAGATCCTCCACAATCCGGATCGCCCCCAGATCGAAGATCTGGATGCCATGCCGTGGGCCACAAAGATTTACAAGCGCGACATGGATGTGACGCGCTACAACGTGCCTTTCCTGCTGCATCCCTACATCGCGCTCTACTCCACCCGCGGATGCCCCGCGCAGTGCACTTTTTGCCTTTGGCCCCAGACCCTGAGCGGTCACGCCTGGCGCAAGCGGTCGACCGATGACGTGGCCGCGGAACTGGCTTGGGCCAAGCAGAACTTTCCTGAGGTCAAGGAATTCTTCTTTGACGACGACACCTTCAACATCCAGAAGGTCCGCACCATCGAGCTGTGCGAAAAACTCAAGCCCCTCAACCTGACCTGGAGCTGCACGTCGCGCGTCACCACCGACTATGACACGCTCAAGGCGATGAAGGAATCCGGCTGCCGTCTGCTCATCGTCGGATTCGAATCCGGCGACCCGCAGATTCTCAAGAACATCAAAAAGGGCGCCACTGTGGAACGCGCGCGCGCCTTCGTCAAGGACTGCCACGACCTGGGCCTCACCATTCACGGCGATTTCATTCTCGGCCTGCCCGGCGAAACCAAGGAATCGATTCGCAACACCATCAACTTCGCCAAGGCGCTGGACGTGGAAACTCTCCAGGTCTCGATAGCGCACGCCTATCCCGGCACCGAGTTCTACGACTACGCCAAGGCAAATGGCTTCATCACCAATGAGCGCATGGAGGATGGCGGCGGTCACCAGATGGCGCACATTGAATATCCGGGATTGCCGACCGACTACGTGATGGAAATGGTGCATAAGTTTTACGACGAGTATTATTTCCGCCCCAAGGCGGCATTCCGCGTGGTCTGGAAGGCGTTTGTGAATCGCGATCTGCCCCGGCTTTACGTCGAGGCCAAAGCGTTTCTCAAGCTGCGCGCGCAGCGCAACAGAATGGTCAAAGTCGCGCGCAGCCATCAGGCCGATCCGCCGGCACCCGCAAGCGCCGGCGCTTAGCCTTCGCTTCGACTCATCTCTTTGAGGGCGGTCGCGTCAGCGCCGCCCTCGATTTGTATCGGAACATTGGCGAGGATCATCAAACCCCGAATGCCCCACGAAAGACTTTCGCCGCGCCAATACCTGATCCTGGGATCGGTTGCCATCTGCGCCCCGCTAGGCGACACCTTCCTCTCGCGCGGCATGACCCGCATCCCGCCCATCAGCCTGGGTCATCCTGCCTCTCTCCTCGCCGCCGTCTTCACTCCCTGGATCGCCGTCGGCATTGCGCTGCTGATCGGCTTCTTCGCCAGCTATCTCACCGCGCTTTCATGGGCCGATCTCACATTCGTCCTCCCGGCCACGGCCTTCGGCAACGTCATCGTCGCGCTCCTCTCGCACTACTGGCTCCATGAGTCCATTTCGATCGAACGCTGGTGCGGGATTTCGCTGATCACCGTCGGCGTCGGCTTCGTCGCGCATGGGCCATCGCTCACCGAAAGGCCTGCGCTGGCCACGAAGCAGGATCGGGAACAGGAGCAGATGCGATGACCATTCCCTTCGCCCCCGCGCATCTTGAACCATGGTCCGCCACGGCCATGATCGCCGCCGTCGTCCTCTGCTCCACTGCCGGCGAAGTCCTGACCGCCGCCGCGATGAAGTCCATCGGCGACCTCGATGAAATTCGCGCCCACTCTGGCCTCAAAGGCGCCATTCGCGCCGTGCTCACTTGCCCGCTCTTCTTTGCCGGCGTGAGCTTTCTGGCGCTGGCCTTCTTTTCGCTGCTCTTCGCGCTGAATCATCTGAACCTGAGCCTGGTGGCTCCGGCGTCTGCCTCGCTCACGCTGGTGACCAACGCTATCGCGGGCAAGCTCTTCCTGCAAGAAGATGTGGACCGCCGCCGCTGGACCGCCGCCGTCCTGGTCTGCATCGGCGTCTACCTGCTCGCCCACTGAAGCGAGACGCGCATTTTCCAAATCACAAACCGAGGGTGCCCCAGAGCCTGCCGTGAGCAAGGCCGAAGTGTCTCGATTCTGAGACCTAAGAGACCACAAGTCTCAATCTGTTGTGCGCCGCGTTATCTAAACGGCCTCATCAACCTCTCAGCGAGAAGCCAACAGCTTCATCAACCCTCGCGGTGGCAAATCCGCATTCAGAATTACCCTCGGCTCACCCATGGTTGCGCAAATCGCTTCTGCCGCCAGATGCCCCGACCGCGCGGCGCTCTCCATCGTCGAGGGCCACCCGGTCGCCGTCCAGTCACCGGCCAGGAAGCAATGGGGCCACGGCGAAACGGAGGTTGGACGTGCGTCGTCGATCCCCGGTGGCACGCCGAAGGTGGCGCGCATCTCCTTCACCAGCGCGGCCTTTTCGAGCTTCGCTGAAGCAGCGGCAGGAAAGAATTCAGCCAGTTCGGCAACCGCCTTCGCAATAGCCTGTTCCCGCGTCAACTCGGCAAAGCTCCGCGAGGCGCTCACCACCAGCTCCACATAGTTGCCCTTCCCATGGCGGCCCGGCTGCAGCCGGCTCTTGTTGTACAGCCAATGGAGATCGCGGTCCAGCAACACGGCGTGGTCAAGCGTCGTGATCTCGCGGTCAAACCACAGATGCACACTGCAAATCGGCCAGTGCTCATGACGCGAAATCTGCGCGGCCAGCGCATCGGCGTCCTCGGAGGGCGGCATGTGCGGCAGCAAGTTGGCTGTGGCTTCAAACGGCAGCGCCAGAACCAGAAACTCCGACATCAGCGGTCCATTGCGCGTGGCGAGCGTCCATTGCGAAGTCTCTTCATCCCACTCCGACGCTTCCACATTCGCATTGAACAACACTTCGCAGCCACGTTGCTCAAGATAAGCCCGCGCGCCCGCGTAGAGTTCGCTCAGCGGCACACGGCTCATGCCCATGCTGCCCGCATAGGCTGAGTTCATGAACAGCTCGCGAATCACCTTGGCCGCATACGGCAATGCAATCGAGTCGAGATCCGCATTGAGCGCGCTGGCAATCACCAGCCGCCAGAATCGCTCGACCGCGCCTTTCGTTTGCCCATGGCGTGCAAGCCATGCGCCAAGGCGCTCAGTGGAATTGGCCGGGACCGGCCGCATGAGAGCACGGAAGGCGCGGCCCAGCGCCATCTTATCCGCCAACGTAAACGCGTGCGCGGCCATCAGCTTGGGCAGCCCATGCAGCGGCGCCGGCAGCCACGCAGAAGGGCCGAGCGGCGAACGCCTGCCTCCGGGCTCGATCATGGTCATCTCGTTCGTCCAGTAAATCTTCTCCGCCGCACCGATGCGTTGATAAAAGCCAACCAGGTTTGTGCAGCATCCGAACAATACGTGCTGGCAATTGTCGATCACCTCATTCACACCCGGATGCAGATAGGAACTGGCGCGCCCTCCAAGATAACCGCGCCGCTCCACAAGCTGCACACGCAAGCCCGCCTCAACAAGCGCGCATGCCGCGCTCATCCCGGCCACGCCGCCGCCGATCACCGTCACGGTTCTTTCCGAATTCGGCCCCGCATTGCTCAATCTCATTGTTGTTGCCCAAGCCGTCAACCAGACAGCCGCGCCATTCCCATCCGCGCCATCCCTACCGCAAGAATCCTCAGCTTCTCCATTGCCGGCACGCTGGCCCGCCTCGAAAACACATCGTAGTTTGCCTTCTCGATCCGCTTGAGCAACCCATGATAGATGCGAACCAGCACCCACAGCGCCGGCCTGCTCTGGCGATCGATCAGCGGCAGCAGCGCCTGCGCAGACTCATAGAATTTCTCCGCGCGCTGTGCGATGTCCGCAATCAGCGCGCGTTCATCGGCGGCCGGCGGCGCGCCGGGGACTCGATGCAACAGAGACTCAAAAGCCACCCCGTGAGCCGCCAGATCTTCCAGCGGGAGATAGACGCGCTTGCGCTCCGCATCCTCGGCCACGTCGCGCAGGATGTTCGTAAGCTGGAACGCAATCCCCGTCTCCTCCGCAAACTTTTCCGCGCGGCGGTCTGTATAGCCAAAAATGCGGATGCACACCAGGCCCACCACCGAGGCCACAAGGTAACAGTAGCCGTAGAGATCGGCAAACGTCGCATAGGTGACCGGTGTATCGCCGGCGGCCTGCTTCAAGTCCATCGTCACGCCGGCCACCAGTTCATCCAGCAACGTGGGCGGAATGGCAAAGCGCTCGATGGCATCCCGAACCGCCAGGAAGATTGGGTCGGATGAATCCCCGCCTTGGCAAACGCCGCGCCAATCAGCCAGCCAGCGATCCAGATGCCTGCGCCGGTCCTCGTGTGAAAGGCTCTCGTCGTCAGCCAGATCGTCGGCCCGCCGCATGAAGGCATAGATGGCGCAGATTGCGTTGCGCCGTGGCGCGGGCAGCGCCACAAAGGCATAATAAAAGTTCTTCGCTTCGCGTTTGGCAATCGCCCGGCAGGCCGCGTAGGCGGCTTCCAATCGCCGCTCGTCCAATGGATGCGGGTGCCTCAAACCGCCTGCTCTGCGCGCCGTCGACCTCTGCCAAGGCCCGAGAATGGCAACAGTTTGGCGACCACGGCCCTCATCGCGAGCGTGGCCTTGGTGCTTCTTGAAATCGTTGGCCGCGCACTGAGAACGTCATAGTTCTGCCCTTTGATGGCCCGCAGAATTTCCAGCCCACCGCGGCTGAACAGGTCAAGGTCCAGGGCCAGATCCCGGCTGACCATGCCGATCAGCGGCAGTCCCTCTTCAAAAAGACCGCGCGTGTATTCAACCTGGCATCGCATCAGCCCGCGAAACTCCGGTGTGGCAATCCCTTCGGCGATTGTTATGTCGCTCACATGGAAAAATTCCATGTCCTTCTGCGGCAGATAGACGCGCCCTTTGGCGTAGTCCCGGCGCACATCCTGCCAGAAGTTGGCGAACTGCAGCGCCGTACACGTCGCATCGGCAAGACGAAATTTCTCTTCGTCCGCTTCGCCGCTGGCGTAGAGCACCAACCGCCCTACCGGGTTGGCCGAGTAGCGGCAGTACGCCAGAACATCCTCCATCGAGGCATGTCGTGTAATCGTCTGGTCCTGGCGAAAGGCCGTCAATAAATCGGCAAATGGCTCTTTGGGAATCGAACATTCGCGAATCGTCTTCGCCAACGCGACAAAAACCGGATGGCGCGCTTTGCCGTCGAAGCAGGCATCCAGTTCGTCGCCCCAAAGGCTAAGCAGCGCCAGCGCCGACTCAGCGTTGCCCACCTCATCGCCCAGATCGTCCGAAATGCGGCAGTAGGCATAAATGGCGTAAAAGTGCGGCCGCAGCCGCTTGGGCAGAAACCACGTGGCAACGTGGAAATTCTCGTAGTGCGATTCCGCCAGATCTTTGCAATAAGCCTGCGCCTGCTCAAGCGTGGGCGCAACCTCAGGAAAGCGATAATTAGCCGGCAGCGATGCCCATCCGCGCATGATGAGCAAATCTCTTTCCAGCTCGTCCCCTTCCGATTTCGACTTTTCGATCATCGCCATCGCTTCACCTCAGGGCACAATCGCAGTCTTGATTTCCCTGCTGCGATTCATCAGCTTCTCAAAGACCCGGTTGAGTTCGTACAGATGAGCGTGGCCGGTGATGAAAGCTCCAGCCTGGAAGCGTCCGCCGGCAATCAGGTCAAGCGCCTTGCGGCAGATGGCCGGCGTGTGGTGGAATGTGGCGCGCAGCGTGATGTCGCTGTAGTGAATTCGATTGGTGTCCAGCGTCACATGGGTTCCCACGGCGCAACCGCCAAAGAAATTCACCGTGCCTCCCTTGCGCACCAGCTCAACGGCTTCCTGCCACGCGTCGGGCACGCCCACTGCTTCAATCGCAATGTCCACGCCCCGATTTTTCGTCGTCAGCGCGCGCGTCTCGCGAATGGCCTTGCGAATGGTCGTGGCCTGCACCACATGCGCCGCGCCCAACTGCCGCGCCGCTTCCACCTGGCCGTCATGTTTAACGATAGCGATAGTTTCGCAGCCGGCCAGTGCGGCCACATGCAGAATCATCAACCCCAGCGGGCCGCCGCCAATCACGGCCACCATATCGCCTGTGCGTGGGTGCGAATCCTCAAAGCCGTGCACCGCGCAGGCCAGTGGCTCCGTCAGCGCGGCGTGTTCCAGCGGCACGTGGTCGGGAACATGCAGCGTATTCTTGGCCACAATGCGCGCCGGAATGCGGATGAACTCGGCATACGCACCGTTGTTGAACAGCAGGTCATCGCAAAGATTCTCCTGGCCGCGCTCACAGAAGTAACAGTGCCCGCAGGGCGCGGAGTTGAGCGCCACCACGCGGTCCCCGGGAGCAAAATCTGTGACTGCTTTGCCCGCCTGCACCACCGTGCCGGCCAGCTCGTGGCCAAACAGCGCCGGGGGCACAATCATGCGCGCGTGGTAGCCGCGACGAAAAACTTTCAGATCCGTTCCGCAGGTGAGCGCCGCGCCTACGCGCACAATCAGCTCGCCGGGCGCGGCCTCTGGAATCGGCACCCGTTCAATGCGAATATCTTCGCGGCCGTGCAGGATTGCGGCCTTCATGGTCGTCGCCGCCATCAGGTCCTCCCGCTCGCGCCCAGCACCGGCTCAATCATGATCTTCATGGAGTCAGCCTTGGGATGCGATGCAATCTCAATCGCCTCAACCGCCTGCTCCAACGGAAAGCGATGCGAAATCAGCTGCGTCAAATCAAAGCCGTCGCTGTAGCCGCCGAAGACCAGTTCGGTTACTTCGTCCAGAATCGGAAAAGAGGACGAATACGAGCCGAGCAGCGTCTTTTCATCCATGCACACGGCTCCCGGATCGAAGCTGGCTTCCCCATGCTGGGTCTGGGCAAAAAGCATTACCTTGCCGCCTGGCCGCACTGCGTCCATCGCGGTCTTGATCAGCGCATTTCCGCCTACGGCCAAAATCACCGCGTCTGCTCCGCGTCCATCGGTCTCTGCAAATACCCGTTCGACCACATTCTCGGTCCCTGCGTTGATGGGATCCTTCAACCCGAACCGCGCCGCAATCGCGTGGCGCTCGGGATACAAATCGGAGGTGAGCACGCGCGCTCCAGTGCGGCCTGCCAGCGCGGCCCACATCAGGCCGATCGGTCCCTGCCCGATCACCAGCACCGTATCGTCCGCGGCAAGATTCAGCAGCTTCACGCCCTTCAGCACGGTGTTCACCGGTTCCACAAACGCCGCCTGCTCAAGCGGCACGCCCTCCGGAATCCGCACCACGCCGCGACTGGCGACGATAAAGTCCATCACCCGAATGTACTCCGCGAAACCTCCGCCTGACGGTTCGAAACCGGCGGTAACCCCCACTTTTTTGTAGAGAGTGCACTGCGCCGGTGTCTGCTTGCGGCAGTAGTAGCAATCTCCGCAGGGAACGTGATGGAAGACCATCACCCGCTCGCCCAAGGCAAAATTGGTCACGCCTTCGCCCACCTGCGCGATGGTCCCCGCCATCTCATGCCCAAAGATCCGCGGCGCGGAGTGCGAGCCGGTATGAATCTTTTTCAGATCCGTTCCGCAGATGCCGCACGTCGCCACTTTGATCAGCAACTCGCCTGGCCCGATCGCGGGCACAGGCACCCTCTCCACGCGCATGTCGTTTACGCCGCGATAAACCACGGCCTGCATCGTGGCTGGAACTTTCATCTCCTGATGCGCGAATTGTGACTGGCTTTCAGCGTTTGCGATTTGGGTAGCCATTGAGCCTTCTTAAAGAACCTCGTTCCTTAGAATTTCGAGCACAGACTCCTTGATGCCTTGAGCTGCTTTACTGCTATTTTCACCCATCCGCATCAATGAGGGCCACTGCCAAGGCCTGATCAGCGCATAAAGAATAAACCGGACCCGCTGAAATTGCCCCTTTTCTGAGATAAAGCGATTGAAATCAGGAAGCCGATCGCGGAAGCCATCGCTGATCCCCTTGATGCAATAGAAAGGAATGCACCGCATTGCCGCCAGGCGCGCGACCCCGGCCGCCTCCATGTCAACCAGTCCAGCCCCATAACTGGATGCAAGGCGCGCCTTCTCCCGCGCATCCGCAACCTTGGGACTGGTGACCACCCAACACTCCTGCAGCCAGCCGGTGGCTGCATAACTCTCCCCGGTGCGCGCATCAATCACGCCGGAGGCGCGGTAAACCTTGCCGGGCGCAAACTGGTCGCTCAAGGCCCCCGCCCATCCCGCCGAGATCAGCATGTCGATGGCCCCATCGCACTCGATCTCCGCAATGGCCCGCGTCGCACGGTCCACACCCGCTCCCGCGCAGGCCGCCACCCACTCGCGGTCTTCCTCGTCGTCAATCGAAAGCACCGAGCGCCACAGATCGACGCCGTTACGTCGCTCGTGCTGCCAACCGCGCACCAGCGGCTTCAGCTCCCCGGTCATGGCGGCGATAATTGCCATTCTGCTCACGGTGCGTACCCGTGCGCGCGAAACCACTCGATCGCGGCGCGCATGGCCGGGTACACCGGCACGATGCGGAAGCCCAGCTCCTGCTGCGCCTGCGCGCTCGATGCATACATCTTCTTGCGTCCCATGCGCACCTCTTCAAGCGTCGCCCGCGGCTCGCGTCCACGCATCCGCCCTGTGATCCATTCCTCAAAGAAAGCATAGGCAGCCGCGACCGCAAATGGAATCTTCACCGTCGGCGACGGAATGCCGGTGATCGCCGACATCTTGTCCAGGATCTGCTTCAACGTCAGGTTTTCCCCACCCAGAATGTAACGGTGCCCAGGCTGGCCCAGCGTAAGCGCAGCCACGTGCGCGCGCGCCACCTCCGCCACATCCACCAGATTAAGCCCGGTGTCCATGTAAGCGGGAAACTTGCGGTTGAGAAAGTCCACAATGATACGCCCCGTGGGCGTGGGCTTGGCGTCGTTGGGGCCAATGGGCGTGGTGGGGTTGAGAATGATGACCTGCTGCCCGCCCTCGGCAGCGGCAATCGCCTCCCGCTCGGCCAGAAACTTCGACCGCTTGTAGTGGCCCACCATGTCACTGAACGCAACCGGCGTATCTTCATTGATGATCAGGCCATCGGTCCTGAAGTGCATAGTGGCCACGCTCGACGTGTAGACCACGCGCGGCACACCGGCCTCGCGGGCCCCGCGCAGCAACTCGCGCGTACCATCCACGTTGGCGCGGTACATGGCCTCGGGATCGCGAATCCACAACCGGTAGTCCGCCGCCACGTGCACCACCGCGTCGCATCCTTCGAGCGCCAGCTTCAGCGATGCCGGATCGCCCAGGTCCCCCAGGTACGTCTCGCCGCGAATGCCTTCCAGGTTGGCCAGATTGCTGGTCTTGCGCACCAGCAGCCGCAGGTCTGCGCCTTCGGCGCCCAGCGCCTGCGCCACATGATGGCCGACAAAACCGGTGGCGCCAGTGAGGAAGACTTTCATTCGTTATGTGGCCGCGAAATCAGCCGCAATGGGCTCCGGGGTTTGGGTCGGTTGGTTGCCGGGTCTCGATCGGGCGCAAGTGGAGCGCCGCGCCGTCAGGCGTAACCTCTATCTCGTAGGTTGCGCCAGGATAGAGACCTGTTTGCTCCTGGACAGCCTCAGGCAGCGCGATACAGCCGCACTCTTGCACCCGCCCAGTCATCGAGCTAGTCCAACGCCTCGGGATGCAGCGCAATTCCCTTTTCCCCGGCGGCCTTGCGCTCGTTGTACTTCTGCACCCAGGCTTCCCAGTGCTTGCCCGCGGCGCGATCTTTGCCGCTGAACTCGAGGCGCGCGATCGCCGCGTAACTGACTTTGCGCTTGTCGGTCGCGCTGGGCGTGAAGTACTGCAGCCAGGAATCGGCCAGCGTGGCGCCAGTCGTCCGATTGAATATGTAGGCCTCAATGCGCTCGCCGGACTTCAAAGTCAACGTCACATCGCCGCGATAGTCGAATGCCTTTTCGAGCGCCTGGCGCAGATCCTCTTCACTCGCAAGTTCGGGAATCCAGCCTTCAAGATTCTGATGCTCGAAGCCGGGAGCAACCTCCAGCGCTTCGACCTGTTCCAGCGTGTACTTCAGCACTTCAGCGCTCATGCGTTGGTCTCCTCCAGCGAGTGAGCGGGCGCGGCAATCTGCACCAGCGGCGCATGCGCCTGCGGCGACCATTCGTTCAACAGCTTCATCGCATGCTTATCCTTGTAACTGCTGAAGGTGCCGCGCACCATGCCCCAAAAGCCTTGCAGGCTTCCAAACCCATCCATCACCGCCGTCGGCTCATAGCCGCAACTGACCATGCAGTTAGCGCACTTGGGGTTGCCGCTGGCCGCGCCGTACTCTTCCCACTTAGTGGTCTCGATAAGTTCCTTGTAAGTCTCGGTGTAACCATCCTGCAGAAGATAGCAAGGCCTCTGCCACCCGAAGATGTTATACGCCGGCGAGCCCCAGGGCGTGCACTCATACTTGCGGTCGCCCATCAGAAACTCCAGAAACAGCGGCGACATGTTGAACTTCCAGGTCGGCTTGCGATTCGAAAGAACCGCCCTGAACAGCCTCCGCACCCGTGCACGGCCCATGAAGTGGCTCTGGTCCGGCGCCTTCTCGTAGCTGTAGCCGGGCGAGAGCACGATGCCCTCGACGCCCATGTCCATCACTTCATCAAAGAATCCGCGCACGTTGTTAGGATCCGTGCCGTCGAAGAACGTGGCGTTGGTGGTCACGCGAAATCCGCGCTTCACCGCTTCCTTGATGCCCTCGACCGCAATGTCGTATCCACCCTCGCGGCAAACTGAAAAATCGTGATGCTCTTTCTGTCCGTCCAGGTGCACGGAGAAGGTGAGGTACTTCGACGGCGTAAACTCCGGCAACCGCCGCTTCAACTCGAGCGCATTCGTGCACAGGTAAATGTACTTCTTGCGCGCAATCAGGCCGTTGACGATCTCGACAATCTGGGGATGCAGAAGAGGCTCGCCGCCGGGCAGCGAAACCATCGGCGCGCCGCACTCTTCCACCGCCGCAAAACACTCCTCCGGCGAGAGCTGCTTCTTGAGAATGTGGGGCGGATACTGCACCTTGCCGCAGCCGGCGCAGGCCAGGTTGCAGCGGAAGAGCGGCTCCAGCATCAGCACCAGCGGATACCGCTTGTTGCCGGCCAGCTTCTTCTTCAGCACGTACGTGGCAACCGTCCACATCTGGGAAATTGGAACAGCCATCTTCGGTTTATCCTCCAGCGCCTACTGCAGCGCGCGTTCCATGGCCCGCCGGTAGCTGGTCAAAGCCAGCAGCGGGAAGTATTGGCGATACATGTCGTATGCCAGGTAAAAAACTCGCGGGAAGCCCGTTCCCGTGTAGAGGGCCTGGCGCGAAGAACCTGTCCCCGTGCGCTCGTCCCAACTGCCGTCGGCCTGCTGGCGCGTGAGCAGCCAGCGCACACCCTTGGCCACTGAGTCGGAACGGTCGTCGCCTGCCGCCAGCAGCCCAAGCATCGCCCACGCTGTCTGCGACGGCGTGCTCGGTCCCACGCCGCGCTGGTTCGGATCGTCGTAGCTGCCGCAGGTTTCGCCCCAGCCGCCGTCCGGATTCTGCACCATGCGCAGCCACTCCGCCGCCTGCTGAATCTGCGGCTCGTGATTGTCGATCCCGATAGCCTCAAGCCCGCGCAGCACCAGAAATGTTCCATAGATGTAGTTCACGCCCCAGCGGCCAAACCAGCTTCCGTCCGGCTCCTGCTGGCTGAAGATGAACTTGATGGCCTTCTCCACCCGCTTGTCTTCGCGGGTATAGCCGTAGATCGCCAGCATCTCCAGAATTCTTCCTGTAATGTCCACCGTGGGCGGGTCAAGCATCGCGTTGTGATCGGCAAAGGGAATGTATTGGAAGATCATCTTGGTGTTGTCTTTGTCGAAGCTGCCCCAGCCGCCATTGCGGCACTGCATGGCAAACTCCCACGCAATGGCGCGCTCGGCAACCTGGTGCTGATAGCGCTCGCGCGGGTTATCTACCTTGTTCAGTGCCAGCAGCACCTGCGCGGTGTCGTCGGTGTCGGGATAAAACTCGTTGTTGAACTCGAAGTACCATCCGCCCGGCTCGGTGTTCGGCACCTTGACTGCCCAATCTCCCTTGTGCCGGACTTCCTTTGAGAGCAACCAGTCGGCGGCCTTGATCATGCGCGGATGGTTGCGCGGCACGCCGGCTTCGCCCAAAGCGTAAACCGCCTGCGCCGTATCCCACACCGGCGAGACGGCCGGCTGCATGCGGAAGGTGGGCTCGGGCATGGCAGTAGTGGCCGGTTGCTCGATTCCCAGCTTCTCAAACTCGTCGCGGGCGCGGATCACCTGCGGATCGTCCTCGGAATAGCCCAGGCAGCGCAGCGCAATGATCGCATTCAACATGGCCGGATAAATGGCACCTAGCCCGTCTGTCATTTCCAGGCGCTCCAGCATCCACTTTTCCGCTTTGGCCAGCGCTGCCTTGCGCAAGGGCCGCAGGTGAACCGCTTCGGCAAAATGCAGAACCCGGTCGACCATCAGAAACACGTTGCGCCACGAAAGCAGCGACTTGCGATTCATGCGCAGCCGCAGAATGGAGTTGGCTCGCCCGCCGACAAACAACTCGTCGATTCCCTGCTCCGTCGGAATCTTTTTGAACGGCTTCTTGGCGTAGATAATGGCCAGGGGGACAAGAATCGATCGCGACCACGCGGAAATCTCATAGATATTGAAGTAAAACCAGTTGGGAAACAGGACAATTTCCGGTGGAATGGCCGGCACCGCATCGTAGTCGTATTGACCCAGCGCGCAGAGATACATCTTGGTAAAGGTGTTGCACGCCACCACGCCGCCGTGGGCCAGCACCCACTCGCGGCACTTCGTCAATCGTGGGTCGTCCGCGCCCACGCCCATCAACTTGGCAGAGAAATAGCACTTCACCGAGAGCGAGATATTGCCCGGACCGCCGGGATAAATGCTCCAGCTTCCATCCGCGTTATGGTAGCGCATCATCTCAGTGAAGGCGCGCTTGAGCCGGCCGGGATCGCCGCTTTCGAGCAGCGTGTGCAGAAAAATGTAGTCGGCCTCAAGCATCGAATCCGCTTCCAGTTCCCCGCCCCAGTACCCTTCAGGATGCTGCTGCGATAAAAGGAACTCCCGCGACTGAACGATGGCCGACTCCACGTCGGCCAGGTCCGCGTCCAGCCGGCCAAATCTGGGCGCCACGGTTTGCGTCTTTGCTGGTTTCAAATTCATACGGTTTAACAACGCCTCAGTCTCTCTGCGGAAAACGCCCGGACATCGTGTCGAATCCACTCAGGGGTTTCCGGTTACCTTACTGAAACCGGTTCCGCGCCGCCTACGCCGCCGATGGCCTGGATGATCTCTGGCGGCAGCCCGAAGCGGACATTTTCCGGCACCACTTCAACCTCTTCGACGTGGGTGAAACCGTTTAGACGCAAATAATTCACCACGTCCTCCACCAGCACTTCCGGCGCCGAGGCGCCCGCCGTCACCGCCACATTCGTTACGCCCTTGAGCCATGCCGGATCGATTGCCTGCGAGTTGTCGATGAGATAGCCGATGGTGCCCAGGTTGCGCGAAACCTCAACCAGCCGATTGGAATTCGAGCTGTTGGTTGAGCCCACCACCAGCACCAGTTCCGCGTTGTGGGCCACATTGCGCACTGCAACCTGGCGGTTCTCCGTGGCGTAGCAGATGTCCTGGGTGTGGGGACCCACGATGTTGGGAAACTTCGACTTGAGGGCGTGGATAATGTCCCGCGCTTCGTCCAGGCTGAGCGTGGTCTGGGTGAGATACGCCACCCGGTTGGGGTCCGGCACCTTCAGCGCCGCCACTTCCTCCACATTCGAGACCACTTGAGTGACCTCAGGCGCTTCGCCCAGGGTGCCTTCGATCTCATCGTGATCGCGATGGCCGATCAGCACCAGCGAATACCCCTGCCGGGCAAACTTGACGGCCTCAATGTGCACCTTGGTCACTAGCGGGCAGGTCGCGTCAATAACCTTCAGACCGCGCCCCTTGCTGCGCTCCCGCACAGCGGGCGAGACTCCATGCGCCGAATAGATCACGCGCTGGCCATCGGGAACATCGTCGATTTCATGGACAAAAATCGCGCCCTTGTCAGCCAACTCATTCACAACATAGCGGTTATGCACAATCTCCCGGCGCACATAAATGGGTGCGCCAAAGGTTTCCAGAGCGATCTTCACAATATCGATCGCGCGCACCACTCCGGCGCAAAAACCGCGCGGCTTTAGCAACAACACCCTTTTCTGACTGGGAGAAGTCTCGGCGTGGGGACCGTTCGAGATGGAATCGAGCACAGTAGGCGTCACCTATCCAGTATACCAAGGCCTTTGTTGCAGGGGGCAGGTATTTCCAAGACGGTAGCTTGCCGGCCACTCATTTATCTTTCCACTCGATTCAGGTGAACCCGGCCGAGATGCGGGTCACCATTCCGACCGCGCGGATTTATTGACAACGCGCGCGAAGAAAGCTGCGCAATCGACCGCCGGCCAACCCACGCGGACGATGGCGGCAATTAAAATCAGCCGTTTGCGGTCATGGCAGATAACTGAAAGTGGCCCTTCCGCATCTCAGGAAAATACGGGGAAGTCCGCGCGAATTACATCCCCGAAAAATTCGAGACCGTCACAACACCCGGAGGTGATGCCGCGGGAACGTATATTTGGCCACCATTCCTGAATTACGTTGGCCTGCGGGCAATCGTTTAGCACTTTCATAGACCTTTTCATTCGTAAGACAGAGTGACTTCAAAATGCCGGGCGCAGCGGGAAATCGCAAGATTCTGATCATCGACGATGAACCGAGTGTGGCGGACACTCTGGCCCTCATTTTTACTGCGCGCGGCTACCGCTGCCGCGTTGCCTACGCGGCGGAAACCGCCATTGAGATTCTCGCCGAGTGGCCGCCCGACCTGGCCATTGTGGACGTCATGTTGCCCCTCATGAATGGCATTGATTTTGCCATCGTACTGCTGGCCAACTATCCCGCTTGCCGAGTGGTCTTGTTTTCCGGGCAGCCGGACACCGGCAGGCTGCTGGAGGAAGCCGATAAAAAGGGATACCACTTTGAAGTTCTCGCCAAGCCTCTCCATCCCAGCTTGATCCTGGACACAGTGAACAACTTGCTTTTCGCCTGCAAGGAACGGCCGGCTGAAGCCTGAGTCCCCACGAAACCTGGGCTCAGTCGCAGCCAGTTCACTCCCCGACCACGACGTCCGTCGAATTGCGCACAAAGCTCAGATGTAGACGAAGGATTGCGGGGCTCGAATTCCGAACGACACTGCTAGTCCCAAAGGTTTGCGGTATTTTCGAACGCTTCCGATGACGATGGCATGAGCAACACCGCAGCCTTGGAAATAATTGAAGAACAGTTTCCGATCAATACCGGCATGGAGGCTGGTTCGCCGCCATAAGTCCTCCGCCGAATCCGAAATGACTTCGGAAACGTCGAATTCTCCCACGACGAGACAGGTCGGACTCGTGGTATACACGACAACGACATCCACGTCTCTTCGGAATATTGCCCGACGAAATTCAAAACGTTTCTCGCCTCGGAAGATCGCCTCGGCGTATGGCGGCCTAATCGACAATAAAGCGCGGGTTTGCTTCTGAGAGCTCGAGGATTTTCGTGAATTGCGCCGTTGTGATCTGCTCGAATCCTCTCGGTGCTGAGTCGACATCCCGGATAATTCCATTGTCAATTAGCTCCTTCATGTTCGGTCTTTTGGGGAGGGAATATGCGTAGAGGAAACCCACGATAAACGGACGATTTCCCTTGTTGCGGTTCCAGTGGCTCTGCAGTTCTTCGTCGGTGAAAACACTCCGCTTGCGGCAAAGGCTGATGAAGTGGGCTTCGTCCCTGATCTGCCGGTACATCCCATCGACGATTCCAAGCGTGGTCACGACCCCCTTGTAATATCCGCCAGTGCGGTAAAACACAATCGTGTCGCCCTTTCGGAGTTCCCTGAAGACGGATCGGCTCACATAGACCTTTTGGATTGCGTTTCGGTGTGGCTCCTGCTCAACGAAATCTGCCGGGGACTCCGTTCTCAGAATTGAATCTGGGAGGAGGCTCGTGTGGTATTCGGGATATATCGGCACAATGAACGCCCTCGATAATCTGCTGATATAAGGAAACGTCAGCTTGGGGTCCTCGGCGTTGAATCCTGGTGTCATATCGCGAACGTAGACTGCCTCTTCGCCGTAAACGTTGTCTTTTGTCCCATGTTCCTTGAAACCGAAATCTTCAAGAGTTTTTATTAGGCGTTGCTGCTCCATTGTTCGCGGAAATATTGTGACGTAGACTTCATCGACCTGCTGCATGATCGCGTTGTCGAAAACGATTTTAAGAAACCGCTCGCCAAGCTTATACCCGTTCAACTCGACCTTGAATGTGCCAATTTTGAGGCGTCGCTTCGGCTTGAATCCGGGCTGGATATCGCCGTATGCTTCCCCCGGACCTTCTACCTTCAAATATAAGAATGCTACGAGATCCTGCCCCTCGTAACAGACATAGGCGGGTTCGTCGGCTTTTCCGTTGAACCAAATATTGAAATGGTCGCCGGCGTAATCCTCACGAAAGCTGTCAAAGAAGTCCGAGTTAATATCCGCTTGACCAAACACCACCTTACGAACGGCCAACACCTTGTAGTCAGCGAGTTCTGGGTTTTCGGCAAGTGACTTTTCAAGGAAAGCTTCAATGGTAAATACACGATCAGCGATTCCTAACGCGGTTGCCTTTTCGCGGACGCCGCGGTCTTCGGAGATCAGCAGGTCGACCCGATTCGCGTAGAGCTCGTTGACAATGAGGCTATCGTTCTTGTCGTTTTCTGTCTTGTCAGCCGCCGCAACCCGCTGGACCTCAGTGGAAATTGGGGCAGTCGTCTTAAGCACATGGTAGGACTGTAGCTTCGCCTCGAAGGTGCTGCGCACTCGCGGATCTTTGTGTTTCGCAATCTCTTCGAGACTCACAGGATGAACGCATTTATCGCATCTCAGCTTGTCCAGCCAGAAAAAGAGCCAGCCAATGTCTCGACGAACTACAGTTGCAGCCTCGCGGTGAATCAAGACATTGGTGTCGAGAAGGACTCTCATTTTGTCTCCTTCCGCCTATCGGCTGCCCGCGATCATCTGGGCGGCGTGTTGCAGGCTGGTTTCAGTCACCTTGGCTCCGCTCACCATCCGCGCCACCTCGTGCATGCGCGCGCGGTCGTCGAGCAGACGAACCTGCATCTTGGTGCGGCCTTCGGATTCGCGCTTGTCAATGAGAAAATGCTGATCGGCAAACGCGGCGATCTGCGGCAGGTGAGTCACGCACAGCACCTGCTGTCCGCGGCTCAGCGCTTTGAGCTTTTGGCCCACAGCTTCGGCCGCGCGGCCGCCGATGCCGATGTCGATCTCGTCGAAAACCAAAGTGCGCGGCGTGGGCGTCTTTTTTTTCGGTTTAATCGCGCCCTCTTCCACGCTGACTTTCAGGGCCAGCATCACGCGGCTCATCTCTCCGCCGGAGGCGATCTCATGGAGCGGCTTTAGCGGCTCGCCGGGATTGGTGGCGATGCGGCACTCCACCTGGTCCCAGCCCGTCGATGTCCAATTGGATTCCTGCGCGGAATCCGTACCGGTCACGGCCACCGCAAAGCGAACCTTCATGGCCAGCGAGTTGATCTGAGCTTCGGCGAGTTTGGCCAGCTTGGCGGCCGCCGTCTTGCGTTCAGCGCTCAGCGCTGAGGCTGCCTGTCGATAATCCACTGCCGATTTTTCGAGAGCGGTACGAAGTACTTTGAGAATTTCGTCGCGGTCTTCCACTTCGGCGAGTTTTCGCGCCACTTCTTCTCCAAAGGCCAGAACCTCGGCAATGGTCTTGCCGTATTTGCGCTTGAGCCTGTCGAGCGCCGCGAGCCGGTCTTCAATTTCCGCCAGCCGCTCCGGTGAAGCGTTGATGCTTTCCGCGTAGTCGCGCAAGCCGGCGCTCACGTCGCCCAGGGTGGCACGAGCCGATTCCAGTTGCTGGGCCGGCTCCGCAAAGCGCTTGTCGTAGCGAGCCAGTTCCTCCACATTGCGCAGCGCCGCTCGCAGCGCCACCTCGGCCGATGCGCCGCCTTCATACAGTTGGTCGAAGGCGCTCATGGCCGCGGCATAGAGCTTCTCCGCGTTCGCCAGCACACGCTTTTCGGTTTCCAGAGCCTCATCCTCGCCGGCGGTCAGATGGGCTTGCTCAATCTCCTTGTGCTGATAGCTCCACAAGTCCACCATGCGCAGCCGGTCCTGTTCACCCTGCAGCAGTTCGTCGAGTTTGCCTGAGGCTTCTTTCCAGCGCGCGTACGCCTGCGCGGCAGCTTCGGTCGAGATGCCGCCGAAGCGGTCAAGCAGGATGCGCTGCTGCGCCTGATCGAAGCTGGTCAGCGTCTCCGTCTGCGCGTGCACCAGGGCCAATTCCGGCGCAAGTTGCTTGAGCACAGCCACCGTGGCCGGCTGGTTGTTCACAAACACACGTCCCTTGCCCGAAGACAGAATCTCGCGGCGCAGAATAATCTCGTTGCCTTCTGAATCGATGCCGTTCTCTTCGAGGATCGTCTCCGCGCCGGGCGTAGATTCAAACACGCACGCCACCACGGCTTTGTCTGCGCCGTGGCGCACCACTTCCACCGAGGACTTCCCACCCATCAGCAGCGCCAGCGCGTCCACTAAAATGGATTTGCCCGCGCCAGTCTCGCCCGTGAGCAGATTCAGCCCCGGGCCAAAAACGGCAATGGCATGATCGATCACTGCGTAATTTTCCGCGCGCAGCTCGACAAGCATGGTGTGCGATCCTCTTGAGAAGCGTTCTCTGGGAGCTTGTTCAAGTAACAGAACCAATGGTAGATCGGCGTGATCGCCCTGACAATCCGAGCGCAGCATAGCATGAAGGGCGTATCGACCGGGCCGCCGATCCATTCTGCACCCCTTCGGACGCACCACATCGATAACTTGGAAGAGGCCATTGCGTCTGATACCGTTGATATTGAGGTAAATGCCGATTCTTACTGCCGCCTTCCTCCTCCTTTTGCAGTCTGACAGTGGCGCGGCTCCAGCCCCGGACGCATCCGTCGCCCACGGGCCCGCCGCGTTTTTTGAGCTATTCCACAACATCGGCTCGGTAGCCATGGCCGTGCTGGTATTGCTGCTCCTCGCCAGCCTCTATTCCTGGACCATCATTCTGGGCAAGATGTCGCTCTTCGGCAGGGCCACCCGGGAGAGCCGCCGCTTCCTCCGCGCTTTCCGCAAGGCCACGCGCCTGCAGGAGGTTTCCACCATCGCCGCCGACTGCAAATTCAGCCCGCTGGCGCAGGTGTATGAAGACGTTTATGAGACCTACAAGCGCCAGACCGGCGGCTCCGGACCGCCGCGCAACGTGGTTCCGCTGGAGCGCTCGGCGCTGTCCTCGGCCAGCGAAGCCGTAACCAGCCTGGAACGCCGCATGACGTGGCTGGCCACCATCGCCGCCACCAGCCCGTTTGTCGGCCTGTTCGGCACCGTGGTCGGCATCATTGACGCCTTCAGCGGCCTGGGCACCGCGGGAGCCGCAACGCTACGGGCCGTCGCGCCCGGCATCTCCGAGGCGCTGGTCACCACCGCGGCCGGCCTGTTTGTGGCCGTGCCCGCGGTCGTCGCCTATAACCAGTTCACGGCGCGCATTCGGATGTTTGCCGCGGCCACCGACGACTTTTGCCGCGAACTGCTGAACTCGCTCGAAGAGATCCCGGTGCGCGCCGCCGCGCGGGACCCTGAAGCCGACTTCCCCAGGGGAGCGTAACGATGGCCTTCACCACCAACAACGGCCAAACGCGTTCTTCGCTGGCGGAGATCAACATCACGCCCCTGGTGGACGTGGTGCTGGTGCTGCTGGTCATTTTCATGATCACCGCGCCCGTCTTGCAATCCGGGATTGAAGTTTCGGTGCCCAAAACGCGCACCGTCAAAGAAATCACCGAACAGCGCGTGGTGGTGACCATCGACCGCGATCAGCAGGTGTTTCTCGGCGACCATCTGGTCAACGTCCACGACCTGGCCCAGAAGCTTCAGAATTCCGGCGGCGATCCGGCTCACAAGGTGATCTATCTGCGAGCGGATGAACGTGTTCCGTTTGGCGCCTTTGCCAATGTGATGGACGCGGTGAAGCAGGCCGGCATCACCAACATCGACATCATCACGCAGCCGCTGCAGGCCAAGGCTTCGACGGTGGGTGGAAATTAGGATTACTGATTCATTTGTTGCACCGTCCAACTTGACGTGAAGATTTTCAGGCGAGCGCATGAACAGTCTGCTGGATAGTCCGCAACCGCACGGCGCGCACATCGGGCGGGGATTCGCGAATGAGCCGCTCTTTGCGCCGGCCACGGGCTCGTTCGTGCTTCACGGCCTTCTGTTCGGCGCGCTGCTGTTCTACGGTCTTCTCAGCGGATTCTTCCATCACAACCTGTGGGGCAACCCGGGAACCGGCGGCGCCATACAAGTGACCCTTGTCTCGACTGCCCTGCCTCTGCCCGCCGATCAGCCGCCCAACCAGAATGTGCTGACCACCGAGAACCCCAGCAAAGCCCCCGCGCCGCCCGCGCCCAAAGCCGAGCAGAAGGTGGATGAAACCGCGATTCCCATTTCCGGCAAAGAGGTGAAGAAGCCTCAAAAACAGACCGCGCCCAAGACGCAGCCGCACCAGCCTCCGCCCAAGCCGGACTACCGCGCCCAGTTTGGCGAGCAGGCTGGTTCTTCGATGCCGCGCGCGACCATGGCCCAGCCGACAGCATCCAATGGACCAGTGAGCATTACCAATGGCGACTTCGGCAGCCGTTTCGGCTGGTATGTGGAAATCATCAAGCGTAAAGTCAGTCAGAATTGGAACCGATACGAAGTGGACGCAAGCACCCCCAAAGGCGCCTCTGCGGAAATTTACTTCCGCGTCAATCGCCAGGGAGCGCCATCCGGCTTCAGAATCAGCAAGACCAGCAACAGCCCCACGCTGGACCAATCGTGCCTGCGGGCTACGCAGCGGGTTGACACTTTTGGTGATCTGCCCAGGGATTCCAACGATCAATGGCTCGACGTCACTTATGATTGTACGTATTGAATCCTTGCGGACCTGATCGGCAGCCCGCGTCTTTACCAGCAGAGGAAGGACCGCTCCAAGCATGAAGATTCATTTCCGGATTCTCCCCTTACTTCTATTTCTCCTGGTTTGTCTCGCGCCGCCCCAGGGGCGCGCCCAGGACTGGGTCCACACCGGCACCAACCTCGGCAACGACCGCATCCGCATTTCCGCCGCGGACTTCAAACGTGTCGGCGCCGATCCTCAGACTCCCGCACTCAAGGCCACCTTCGACGCCACGCTCTATAACGACCTGGCCAACGCCGGCATCTTCGATCTGGTTTCGAAGAGCATGTCGCCGCAAACCACGCCCGGCTCGCCGCAGGAGATCAACCTGACGCAGTGGTCCGATGCACCGGCGAATGCCGCCATGGTGGCCTTCGGCGCGCTTTCCGCTACCAATGGCCGGCTGGTGGTTTACGGATGGCTCTTCGACACGCACAACACCGCCAACCCGCAGGTGCTGGGTAAGCAGTACAACGAAGCCGCCAGCGACGACATGGCGCGCACAGTTGCCCACAGGTTCGCCGACGAAATCATTCTTCGCCTGGGCGGCGGCATCAACGGCATTGCCGAAACCAAGATTTATTTCGTCAGCTCCCGCACCGGCTCCATGGAGATCTGGGCCATGGATTACGATGGGCAAAATCAGCACGCCGTCACCCACCTGGGCGGGCTTTCGCTCTCGCCGCGCATCTCGCCGGACAACACACGTCTCGCCTTCGCCTCCATGGGACGCGAGGGCTGGGCGATCCGGATGTATTCGCTGGAGCTTGGCCGCATGGTCAGCTTTCCCGCCGGCGCGACGGGTGGCAGCAACCTCGCTCCGGCATGGTCGGCCGACGACTCGAAAATAGCCTTCTCGTCGGCGCGCACCGGCGACTCGCAAATCTGGATTGCGGACCCCAGCGGCGGCAATCTGCACAAGATCACCTCGCTGAAAGGGCCTAACGTGTCGCCCTGCTGGAATCCGCGCACCAACGCGCAACTCGCCTGGGTGGGCGGGCGCACCGGGCTGCCGCAGATCTACACCATGGACCAGGACGGCGCCAACGTGCAGCGCATGACCGACGGCGGCTATGCGATCTCACCCTCCTGGGCGCCCAACGGCCAGCTGCTCACCTTCAGTTGGAATCGCAAGTACGGGCCCGGCGACCCCGGCGGCCAGGACATCTACGTGATGGACATCGCCAGCAAGCGCTGGCTGCAGATCACCCATGAATCCGGCAACAACGACTTCCCTTCCTGGGCTCCCGATGGACGCCACATCGTGTTCCAGCGCTCCAGCGGCGGCCGCTCGGCCATCTGGACCATGCTGGCCGACGGCACCGATCAGCACCAGCTTACCCGCACCGGCAACGACAAAATGCCCAACTGGAGTTGGAAGTGATGGAACCTGCGTCGCAAGCAGACTCTTTGAACCACAACGCGCACTGGGACAGCACAAAGTGTGCGGATCGACCCGATTTTCTGCACTATGATTGAAACGTTGCCACAACCGCGGCATCGTATTCACTGGAAGGTTGAGGCTGTTTTGAAAGCCCGTGGCGTATTGAAATTGTCGGCTCCGCGTTTTGTTGAACCATCAGCACGCGGCGCCGGCTTCAACAGCAACGCATTTTAGAGGGATACAGACCAGGACGGCTGCCTTCAATTCGTCATGTGCCGTTTTTTTCTTTGGCATTTCGCCTTAGAGCAAAGACGTGGCAGCGGCGATTGAATGGGGGGTTGAAATGGCCGAATCCCTCGGAATACGTTCCCAATTTTGCGGAAGGAGAAATTCATTGAAACATCGTCATCGCATTCTCGTCCCTGTTGTCCTGCTCGTAGCCTTGGTTGCAGTTGCAGGTTGCAAAAAGAAACACGCGCCACCCCCCGCGGAAACGGCCCCAGCCGCCGCCATCCCCCCACCCACCGCAGAAATTACCGCGACTCCCGCCGTGATCTCCGCTGGAGACCAGGTCACGCTCTCCTGGCGCACCACCGATGCCACAACTGTCTCGATCGACGGCATCGGCGACGTGGCGACGGCCGGCGTGAAGACCGTGACTCCCACCGTGTCTACCAGCTATCACCTTGTAGCTCGCGGCGACGGCGGCTCGACCGATGCGACAGCGCGCGTTACCGTCAACGGGGCGCCCGCTGTGGAGGCGCCATCCAACTCCATGAGCGCAGAAGAAGAATTCAAGGCTAATGTCCAGGACATCTTCTTCGACTACGACGCGGACGCCATTCGTGCCGACGCTCAGGCCACTCTGTCGCGTGATGCCTCGTATCTGGCCAGCCATCCGAATGTGAAAATCGTGATCGGCGGCTATTGCGACGAGCGCGGATCCGACGAATACAACCTGGCGCTCGGCCAGAATCGCGCCGATGCCGCAAGGAGTGCCCTGGTCACCGCCGGAGTGGCGGCCACTCGCATCCGCGTAGTCAGCTTCGGCAAGGAGAAGCCTTTCTGCTCCGAGTCGACGGAAGCGTGCTGGCAGCAAAATCGCCGCGCCGGTTTCTCCATGGATCACTAGAGCGGTTCCACAATGCACGTGCCCTTTCTGGGGCCGCAAAAGGTGGCTTTTTCTTAATGAAAAGGCCACTTAAGGACAGTGGTTTCGGGGTAAGACGATCGTGGAACCGCTGTAATCGCCGAATGCCGGATAGCCCGGGTCTCGGAAACGAGACCTGGGAATTCTACTTTATGGGTGAGGCATGAAAATGAAACCTACACTTCGAAATCGTCTTCTCGCCGCGGCAATGTTTGCCGTGATTCTTGCCTCGACGCCCGCGCCCGCGCACGCGGCCTCGAAAGAGATCATCGAGTTGCAGACCCAGGTGCAGCAGCTTCTGGACATGGTGCAGCGGCTCCAGTCCACGCTGGACGGGCGCATGGGCCTGCTGCAGCATCAGATCGATCAGGCCACTGAAAGCACCAGCCAGATGGCCGCAACCGTGAACGCGCTGCAGTTGAAGATCAACGCGCAGAGCGACTCGGGCAACGGCAAACTGGACGCTGTCTCCGGCCAGGTGCAGTCGCTCAACGACTCGGTCGACGAGTTGAAATCCCGCATCGCCAAGCTCGATAAGTCAATTCAGGATTTGCAGACCCAGTTGCAGAACGTCCAGACTCCGCCGGCCGGCGCGACGCCCGTTCAGGGGCCTCCCTCCGGGGCTCCGCCGGATGGCAGCGCAGCTCCCGCCCCTGGCTCCGCGGCGCCCCCCATGGCCGCCGCGCCGGCAGCCAATCAAGCGCCCCCGCTCAAGGAGACTTTTCAAGCCGGCGTGCGTGACTACAATGCTGCCCGGTATGACGTGGCCGCCGGCGAATTCCAGGACGTGCTGCATTACTATCCGCTGGACGACTTGGCCGGCACCGCGCAGTTTTACCTTGGAGAGATCGCGTACCATCAGAAGAATTACGCCGAAGCGGTGAAGGCCTACAACGCCGTGCTCGAAGGCTTCAGCGGCAGTCCCAAAGCCCCGGCCGCGCAACTGCGCAAAGGACTGGCCCTGCTGGAACTGGGCAAGAAGGACGCGGGCATTCGCGAACTGCGCCTGCTCATTCAGCGTTATCCGCAGACGCCGGAGGCGGCGCAGGCGCGCAGCAAGCTGAACGGGATGGGCGTGCGGATCGCGGCTACGCCTGCGCACTGAGCCGCCATCGAACTCCACGCTCAATGAGAAAAGCCCCTCTTGAAACGGGGCTTTTTTGTCGGTGCCATCTTTTTGCCGCGGTTACTGCAAGCTGGCCATCAGGCTGTCGAGCGCCGATTTCGGAGGCCGCGTGAGCGACTCCGGCAGCGTGCCCAGCGGCTCGTCAACCAGGTCCAGATGGTCGATGAACGTAGGCTTCTGCGTGTCCAGATAGAACACTCCGGTGAGAATCTCATTGCTCTCGTGCGCCTCCATCAGCGTGCGCACTGCGTCGGCCTTGTTGGTGGGGTCGTAGTTCTCGTGCAGCTTGCGCAGCCGCAGATGCGAACCGTCGTGCATCTCCACTTCGTAGAGCTCGCCGGAGTTATAGTCCACGTCGATCTCGTCGAAGCTGGCCACAAAACCGATCTCGTTAATGGGCTCGTCGTTTTCCTGCATGAACTTGTAGCTCTTGGTGGAGCCCTCGTGATCGTTGAACGTGACGCAGGGGCTGATCACGTCAAGCATCACCGTACCCTTGTGCGCAATGGCCGCCTTCAGCATGGCGAGCAACTGCTTCTTGTCGCCGGAGAACGACCGGCCTACAAACGTTGCGCCCAGCTGAATGGCCAGCGCGCAAGTGTCGATGGCGGGCAGATCGTTGATGACCCCGGTCTTCAGTTTCGAGCCGATATCGGCGGTGGCCGAGAACTGCCCCTTGGTCAGCCCGTACACGCCGTTGTCCTCGATGATGTAAATCATGGGCAGGTTGCGGCGCAGCAGGTGAACGAACTGGCCCATGCCGATCGAAGCTGTATCGCCGTCGCCGGAGACGCCCAGCGTGGTCATGGTGTGGTTGGCAAGGATGGCGCCGGTCGAGACCGACGGCATGCGCCCGTGGACGCTGTTGAAACTGTGCGAGCGGCTCATGAAGTAGGCCGGGCTCTTGGAAGAGCAGCCGATGCCGCTCATCTTCATCACCCGCTCCGGCTTTACGCCCATCTCAAACATGGCGTCGATAATGCGCTCGGAGATCGCGTTGTGACCGCAGCCGGCGCAGAGCGTGGTCTTGCCGCCGCGATAATCGATAACCGGCAGGCCAATGTGATTCAACTTGGGGCCGGGCGTTGCGGTTGGAGTAGCGGTAGCCATTTAGAGGCCCTCCCTGGTCGCGAATTCATTGGTAATGGTGCGGGCATCCAGCGGCAGTCCGTTGTAATGCAGAATGCTGCGCAGCTTGATCACCTGCTCGGCAGGCAGATCGAGCTTCAGCAGGCTGGCCAATTGCGCGTCGCGGTCTTGTTCCACCACGTAGACGCGCTCGTGCGAGGCCACAAAGTCGTGAATCTCGTGCGCGAACGGATAGGCTCGCAGCCGCATGTAATCCACATCGCGCCCAAATTCTTTTTTGATCTGATCGAGGCACTCGCGCAATGCGAAATCCGTGCTGCCGTAGGCCAGGAAGCCGATCTTCGAGCTGCCGTCCTTCACCGTCACCGGGGCTGGAACCAGCTTGCGCGCATTCTCAAACTTGCGTGACAGCCGCTCCATCACCGCCAGGTATTCGTCCGGCTTTTCGGTGTAGCCGGCCGCATCGTTGTGTCCCGAGCCGCGCGTGAAATAAGCGGCCTTGGGGTGATCCGTGCCGGGCAGCGTGCGCCAGCCAATCGCGTCTCCGTCCACGTCGCGATAGCGCGCGAATCCGCCCAGCCGTTCAAGATCTTGCTTGGTCAGTACCTTGCCGCGGTCGAGCGGGGTGGTGGGATAGTCAAACGGCTCCGACATCCAGTTGTTCATGCCCAGATCCAGATCGCTCAGCACAAACACCGGCGTCTGCAGCCGCTCGGCCAGATCGAAGGCCGCATAGCCCAGCTCGAAGCACTCCTTTACCGAGCCGGGCAGCAGCACCACGTGCTTGGTGTCGCCGTGCGAAAGAAAAGCCACGCTCAGCAGGTCAGCTTGCGAGGTTCGCGTCGGCATGCCCGTGGAAGGCCCGGTCCGCTGCACGTCGAAAATCACGCCGGGAATCTCGGCGTAGTAGCCCAACCCTGAAAACTCGGCCATCAGCGAGATGCCCGGTCCGGATGTGGAGGTCATCGATCGCGCGCCGGCCCAGCCCGCGCCCAGCACCATGCCGATCGCAGCCAGTTCATCCTCGGCCTGGATCACGGCAAAAGTCGCTTTGCCTTCCGGCGTGACGCGAAATTTCTTGAGCATATCCGTGGTCGCTTCAACCAGCGAGGTCGAAGGCGTGATGGGATACCACGCCACCACCGTGACGCCCGCGAACACCGCGCCCATGCCGGCTGCTGCGTTGCCGTCGATGATGATTTTTCCCGCCGTCTGATTCATGCGCTCGATGACGTAGGGGTCCTGCTTCGGCAAGTGCTGAGCCGCATAGTCAAAGCCTGCTTTGACCGCGCCGAAGTTCAGGTCGAACACCTTCTGCTTCTTGGCAAACTGCTTGCGCAGTCCGCTCTCGACCACACTCAGGTCGATCGAAAACAACTGGGCGGCCACGCCCACATACACCATGTTCCTGACCAGCTTGCGCAGCTTGGCCTCGGGACAAATGCCCGCGGTAATCTTGTCCAGCGGCACCGGATAGAAAACAACATCGTCGCGATATTGCTTGAGGTTCAGGTTCTCCTCGTAGATGGCTACGCCGCCGGTGGGCAGATCCAGAGCATCTTGCTTGGCCGTCTCGGGATTCAGCGCAATCAGCACTTCCGGGTCGCGCTTGCGTGCCACATAACCCTCTCGGCTGGCGCGAATGGTGTACCACGTGGGAAGTCCGGCGATGTTGGAGGGGAAGAGGTTCTTGCCGCTGACGGGAACGCCCATTCCGAAGATGCTCTTCAGCAGTACGCCATTGGCGGATTGCGAGCCGGACCCGTTCACCGTTGCTACGTTGATGCTGAAATCGTTTGCCACGCGCTCACGCACGCTGGTTGCGCCCTGTTCTTGACCCAGGGCTAAGTTACTTGACGCCATTTTGGCGGGATCCCTTCTGATGAACTCTGAATGGAGTCGATCTTTCTTTCCCTTGTCCGATTATAGTCACTTTCAAATTCGTCTGTCCCAGTTCTGAGACGGCCGTTACCTCTTTAAGTAACAAGAAAGCTAAGGGTTAATGAGAAAGCCCGCTGTGGAACCGTCAATCGCTATTAACCCCTGTCTTATCAACCTTCAAGCACAAGCCGGGCCGAATCACGGTTCCACCGCCGCAACAGTGCTGCAGCGATGACGATCAGCGACAGAGTCAGCCCGATCCACATGCCGTAGATGCCCCAGCGCAGCACAAAACACAGAATGAGACCCAGCGGCAGGCCCAGCACCCAATAGCCCACCAGGTTAGCCAGCATCGGGATCCGCGTTTCGCCCAACCCGCGCAGCGCCCCGGTGCATACGGTCTGCACGCCGTCGAAAATCTGAAAGGCCGCCGCCAGGTAAAGCAGTCCCGGCCCCACAGCAAGCACGCGCGGGTCGTGCGTGTACAGCTCGATCAGAGGCCTCGGCGCCACAAGAAACACCACCGCGGCCAGCAGCATGAAGCCCGTGCCCAGCCCCAGCGCCAGCCATCCGGCGCGGCGCGCGCGCTCCTTGTCTCCCGCGCCCACCGCGTGACCCACGCTCACGGCCGCCGCCGCTCCCACTCCCAGCGGCACCATGTAGGTCACGGCCGCGTAGTTCAAGGCGATCTGGTGCGTGGCCAGCGCCACCGGCGTCAGCCAACCGGCCGTCACTGTGGCCAGGTTCCACGCGCCCACCTCAAGCAGGATCTGCCCCGCCGCCGGCGCGCCGATCTTCACCAGTTGCCGCAACCGCACCAGGCTCGGCCCGGCCCAGTGCCTGAACAGCGGATGCCCGCGCTTGCGCTCATAGCGCCATGCAAAACCGAGCAGCGCCACGGCCATAAACACACGCGAAACCAGCGTCGAGATTGCCGAGCCGTTCACTCCCAGAGCCGGCAATCCAAACTTGCCGTAGATCAGCACCCAGTTCCCGAACCAATTCACCAGGTTTGCACCTACATAAGTCGCGGTAATCACGCGCACATCGCCCACGCCCTGCAGATATCGCCGCGTACCCGCGTAGAGAAGCAGCGGCAGCGTACCCCAGAGCATGATGCGCAGGTAGCTCGCGGCTGGCTCGGCCACCTCGGGATTAATGCCGAACCGCTTAAACCCAAAACTGGCCAGCCAGCACAGCACCATCAGCGGCGGGGTGATGATGCACGACAGGTACACTCCCTGCGCCAGCCAGCGATGGCATTCATCGTGATCCTTGCGCCCGTATGCCTGCGAAACCAGCGTGTCGAGTCCCAGGAGCAGGCCAATGCCAAACAGCGCGGGCGTATAGCACACGGCGTTGCCCAGCGCCACCGCCCCAATCGCGGCTGGCCCCAGCTTGCCCACCATGATGGTGTCCACCACGCCCTGCGCCATCCAGCCCAGTTCGCTCAATACCACCGGAATCGCAAGCGCCACCATCGCGCTCAGTTCCCGTTTCCATTCTTGCGCAGAACCCATCTTCCCAATTTAAATGCAGGCGGCTCCGGCATGGTTTCCCGGACGCAATTGCACGGTCCGCGCGCAGTCCGATGCAACCGTTTCCCATCGGCTCTTGGGCAAGGTATGCTTGCTGGCAACCACAATTTGGCTCCCATGAGGTGCTGAGTGCAAAGGGCAGTAGGTCTTTTCCCTGTTGTATTTGGTTTTTTGTTTCTAGCCGCAACGTCACAAGCGAATTCCCCCGCCGAAGCTCAACAGAATTCCGGCTTCGTGCGTCTGGACCGGGTCACCGCTTCCCGGGCAACCTCGAATGGAATTGAAATCCGCTCCGGCGCCGCCGTCATGCGCATCACCGCATTGCGCGACGACGTGCTGCGCGTGCGCGTGGGTCAAGCGGGCGAGCTGGCTGAAGATGCTTCCTGGGCCGTTCTGCCCGCGTCCCGCACCGCGACGGTCGCCGTAACGCCTGAGTCCAGCGACAGCGCGGTCGGCTTCAAAACGGCAAAGCTGCGCGTCTCCATTCAACGGGATCCGCTGGCCATCACCGTCACCGATCTCGACGGCCACGTGATCGCGGATCAACTTCCCGGCCGGCCCATTGAATACCACGGCGATGCATTCCGCGCCTACTTCAAGTCGCCGCAAGACGAGCACTACTTCGCCCTGGGCGACAAGCCCGGCCCGCTCGATCGCCGCAACGAGGCCTTTGTCGACTGGAACACCGATGCCTTCGGCTGGCAGGAATCCACAGACCCGATCTACAAATCGATTCCCTTCTTCATCACTTTCCACAAGGGTGTCTCTGCCGGAATTTTCCTCGACAATACCTGGCGCGCCAGCTTCGACTTCAACAAGGAATACCGCGATGGCTACTCGTTTGGCTCCGTCGGCGGCCCGCTCGACTACTACATTCTGTACGGCCCTGAACCTAAAGCGGTGGTCGAATCCTGGGCGTGGTTGGTCGGCACGACACCATTGCCTCCGCTGTGGTCGCTGGGCTACCAGCAATCCCGTTACAGCTATTATCCCGAGGCCGAAGTGCGGCGCATTGCCGCGCGTCTGCGCAGCGAGCGCATTCCAGCCGACGTGATCTGGCTGGATATCGATTATCAGCTGAAAAATCGCCCTTTCACCGTGGACCCGCAGCGCTTTCCGCATTTCGAACAGATGATCAAGGACCTGAAGGCCGAGCATCTGCACACGGTCGTGATCACCGACCTGCACATCGCCCACCTGCCTAATGCCGGTTACAAACCCTACGATGAAGGCGCGGCCGGCGACCATTTCGTCAAGAACCCGGACGGCTCGACATACGTGGGCGTCGTGTGGCCCGGACCTTCCGTCTTTCCCGACTTCACGCAGCAAGCTTCTCGCCAATGGTGGGGCACGCTCTACGCCGACTTCGTCAGCAAAGGCGCGGCCGGATTCTGGAACGACATGAACGAGCCGGCCGTCTTCGGCGTTCCGTCGAAGACCATGCCCGACGATGTGCAGCACCGCATCGACGGTTCTGGATTTGCCACGCGTACAGCCACCCACCTGGAGATTCACAACGTTTTTGGCATGCAAAACAGCCGCGGCACGTTTGAAGGCCTGCGCAAACTGGAGCCCGACACGCGGCCCTTCGTGATGACCCGCGCCAGCTATGCGGGCGGACAGCGCTACGCCGCCACATGGTCCGGCGACAATTCCAGCACCTGGAACCATTTTCGCCAGACCACGCCGCAACTGATCAACCTGGGCTTGAGCGGATTTGCAATGAGCGGCGCCGACGTGGGCGGCTTTGCCGGCTCCCCGCAAGCCGAGCTGCTGACGAAGTGGCTTGAGGTCGCGGCCTTTCATCCCATTGACCGCGATCACACCGCTCAGGGCACCGCTCCGCAGGAGCCGTGGGAAAACGGTACACAAAAAGATGTAGACCTGCGCCGTCGTTATATCGAAGAACGATATCGCCTGATGCCCTACATCTACACGACAACGGAGGAGATGAGCCGCACCGGATTGCCCATCATGCGCCCGCTGTTTCTTGAATTCCCTGCCGACGCCAATGGCGAACCCTTCGACCTTAGCGACAGCAACAGCTTCCTGCTCGGCCCCGACCTGCTGGTAGCCCAAAGCCCCTATCCGGACGATATGGACGACTACTCCGTGGCCCTGCCGCCCGTGGGCTGGTACGACTACTGGACCGGCGCTGAGGTGGACGGCCATGCGGGCCGAAAAGCCATCGACAACACTCCGGTCAAGCAGCAGGAAGTCCACATTCATCCCACCATCGATACTGTGCCTGTGTTTGTGCGCGCCGGCGCGATCGTTCCCGAGCAGCCGCTGGTTCAAAGCACCGAGCAGAAGCCGGACGGCCCGCTAACTTTGCGCGTTTACCCGTCCACCAGGTCCGGCGATGATTGCCACGGCAGCCTGTATCTGGACGACGGCGTCAGCTACGCCTTTCAAAAAGGCTACTTCCTGCGCGTCGCATTCACTTGCAGCGTGTCGGCCCACGGCTTGACCGTGACTGTGGCCCCGCGCCAGGGCAGCTTTGCTCCGTGGTGGAATCAGCTCTCGATTGAGGTCTACGGTCGAGACAAAGCGGCTTCCAGCGCCGGCACATCTGCGACCGGGGCCGCGCCAGGCAGCCATCCCGTCTCCGCCAGCTTCGACCCGCAACACCACCGCGTTACCGCCGCGGTCCCGGACGATGGAAAGGGGCTGGAACTGCAACTGGCCTACTGAGGGTGTGTTTCACCTGACTCAACCGACCGCGGCTGACCTCGAAATAGAGTGCGCGGCCGCGGGCGGTTTGCTTGTGATTCGTGGCTTTTGAGTGCGCGATGCAGCGCCGACTGAAAGCTCGATAAAAGCCTCGACTCGATCGCAGGATGCGGACCGCTCGAGTGAATGCACGAATTGGCTTTCGCGCCGGGGCGAACGGCCGTTAAGACAGCCCCAACCCGCCATCCACGCCCAGAATCTGGCCGGTCACGAACTGCGGCCCGGCGGCGAAGAAAAGCACGGCCTGGGCCACGTCGTCCGCCGTTCCGTTGCGCTGCATCGGGGTCCGAGCCGCAAAGCGAGCGCCTGCGTCTCCGGTGTTTCCCTCCAGATCGATCCATCCTGGCGCCACGCAGTTGACGCTCACCTCCGGAGCAAAGGCCTTGGCCATGGCCTGAGTAAGCATGTGCAGCGCGGCTTTTGAGGCGCAGTAGTGGGCGTGGTCCGCCCAGGCGCGGGTTGCCCCCAGCGAGCCGATGTTCACAATCCGGCCCCGCACGGCGCGAAGATGCGGCAATGCCTCCCGCGCCACAAGAAAGGGCCCGCGCGCATTGGTCTCGAAGACCGCATCCCATTGCTTCAGGCTGATCCGTTCCAGCGGAACCGACTCATACACCGCGGCATTGTTCACCAGAATGTCCAGCCGCCCAAATTGGCTCGTAGTTGCCGCGATTGCGCCGCGCACCAAGGCCTCAGAGCGCACATCGCATTCCACCGCCAACGCGCGCCGGCCCAAAGCCTCGATCTCCTTGACGGTCTGCGCAGCCTCGGTCTTTGAATTCAGGTAGGTGATTGCCACATCTGCGCCGGCCTGGGCCAGGGCAATGGCAATCCCCCGCCCAATGCGCCGCGCGCCGCCGGTGACCAGTGCCGATTTGGTGCTGAGCGGTTGGGTGGGCATCGCGCAGGAACCAGCAATCTTAGCATTCGTGAAAGGGGTGCTGCGGGTACAACCCTATTGAGGCTGGGGTTGCGGCTGACTGGGCTGGGCGTCCGGCTGGCTGGCGGGGTCAGCCGGTTTGTCCTTTTCCGCGTCCTTGGAGTCCGCATTCTTGGCGGGGGCCTCATCCTTAGCAGCCGCGTCCTTGGCCGGCTCCGCGGTCTTGTCCCCGTCCGGGCTCTTGCCGCCAACTTCTCCTGGGTTATGCGCCTTGTAGATGGAATACTGTTCCCCCGGCCGCTTCATCTTGATCTCAATGGCCATCGCGGCCTTGTCGATCTTGTAGTCCTCGCCATAGGTCTGAAAACCGCGCGCGATCACCTGCAGCCGGACCGTATCGCCGATGGGCAGCACGTCGATAATGGTCTTGCCGTCTTCATTGGTCTTCAGTTCCATGTTGCCGTTGTCTTTTTCGCCCACCATGGGGTGAAAGATGACGGCAGCGTTTTCAATGGGCTTGCCGTTTACATCTTTCAGGATGGTGACTTCGATGCGCGCGGTCGGCGGGGGAGCTTTGTACTTGCGGCCGCGCCTGTCGGTTTCATCCTGGCCATGGGCGGCAAGCGAAGCGGCGATCAAACCGAACCCGGCCACGAAGACAACTAAGTAGAATCGGAAGAAGCGAAACATAGTCCTATTGTAGCCGATCTCAACATCCGCGGCTCAGGTGCTGCGCGCCTGCATCCAACTCCCCATGGGCGTTGAAACCGACAACCTTGAAACCGCCAACCAGGCAAGCCCCGACAGCCAAATGAGCCCGGCCCAGCGCAGGCCGATGCCGCCAAAGCGCCAAAGGCTCTCTCTCGGCACACTTGCCCTCGGCATTGTGCTCGGGTTTTTGCTGCTGGCCACATTTGCTCACCTCGCGCGAAGCGGATTCTGGAGCCGTTTCGCGAGTCTGGTGGTTGGCCGTGGCGTCGGCAACGACATTTCATCCCCTGCAGTCGTTGATAAAATTCGTCAACTGTCGCGTCTGGAAACAGTCGTTTATTCGCTCGATAAAATCGTGGGGGGCCAACGCCAGACTCCGTACATTCCCGATATTCTGGTCGGCGACAAACTGCTTCTGGTGGCTCATGGCGAAGTGACGGCCGGCGTGGATCTCGGCCAGCTCAAGGCCAGCGATGTTTCTGTGAAGGGCGATGCCGTTCATCTCCGACTGCCTGATCCGCAGGTTCTCTCCACACGCATCGATAACGGAAAGACGCAGATCTATTCCCGCACCACCGGTTTTCTGGTGCCCGCCGATCCAAGCCTTGAATCCGAAGTTCGCCTGACAGCCGAACAGGAGATTACCCAGGCTGCGCTTGCCGACGGCATCCTCGAAAAAGCACGACAAAATGCGCGCACCAGCGTTACAGCGTTGCTCTACGGGCTGGGTTTCCGCGCCGTGGACGTGCAGTAGCGCGATGGGCCCCCTTTTACTGGCCGAAGGATATACTGTGGCTGAGATCGATGGGAACCCGGACGGCCACGCAGGCACTTCTCTGAACGGAGCGGACCAGCACACGGCCTTGGCAACAACGCCACGCGAAAAGGAGACGACTATGGCTGCATCGGTTGCATGCGCCCGTTGCCACAGCGGAATTCATCCCGCGAGCCGATACTGCTCTGCCTGCGGCGCCGCTCAGCAAATGCGAACGATCGAGGGCAGTCCGCTACCCGCTTATATCCCCGTTTCATCCAATTTGCCGCTCAACCATCGCGGCGGCGCTTCCACCGCAGGGTTCGCCCGTATCTTTGGGCTTGACCCGCGAGTTGCGCTTCTCACCATCGTCGTAGACACCATGCTTTTTGGGGGACAGCTTCTGACTTTAGGTACGAGCGCTCTTCTCTCCGTGCCCGCCGGGATCGCGCTCGGCTTCATCACTTACAAGGCGCAGAGAAGCTGGTATGGCGACGATCGGGATTCTGCCCTGATCAAAGGGCTCATTGTGGCCCTGTTGACGGCCATCCCGACCAGCCTGCCCGGGTTCCTGACCATCCCGTCCGGAATTGTAGGTCTTGTCCATTTGTTCAGGCGAAACAGCTCGCACGAATGAGTTCCGCGCGGGAGCCCCGGCACACCTTTTCAGGCAGCAAATGGTGTCTAACCCGCGCGAATCTCGCGGTTGAGCGCTTCGGCCAGCCTGCCAGCGCCGGGTTAATTTATAGACAATAAGGCTTTCTTAGTCGATTACGCTCATATTTATACATGGTCCCACTTGACAACCGCTGCCCAACTTCCCTATCGTTAGCAATTGGAAGGCGAGAGTGCTAGCCGCCCTGCTGGTGAAACTGTTTCGTGCACGATCACCGCTTCATTCCGAGGGTGCCGCACTCAACCAATTCCAAAGCTTTTTTCTCAACAAACCACTCAAATCCCGCGGATGGGGCTCAACCCCGCCCGCGCGTGAAGGAGAAGCGAAGCAATGGCATCAACACACGTAAAAACCACTTTCACTCCGCTCCATGACCGCATCCTCGTCCGCCGTCTGGAAGAGGGCGAAACCATGCGTGGAGGGATCATCATTCCCGACAGCGCCAAGGAAAAGCCCCAGGAGGGTGAAGTCATCTCCGTGGGCAAGGGCAAGTCAAACGACGAAGGCAAAGTCTTCCCGCTCGACGTCAAAGCCGGCGACAATGTTCTCTTCGGCAAATACTCGGGCACTGAGATCAAGCTCGACGGCGAAGAGTTTCTGATCATGCGCGAAGAGGAAGTCCTCGGCATCGTCAAGAAGTAGTCGAAAAGCAGCTTCCAGCTACTAGCTTTTAGCTTATAGCTGGCAGACCGCATCGGTTATTCCAAAACAACGGCTTTGGCTCATAGCTAAAGGCTAGAAGCTAGAAGCTGAATTAGGAGATTGAAAAGCAATGGCAAAGCAAATTCTGCACGGTGAAGATTCCCGTCAGGCGATTCTGCGCGGCGTCAACACGCTGGCGGACGCCGTGAAGGCGACGCTCGGGCCCAAAGGCCGGAACGTTGTAATCGAGAAGAAGTTTGGCTCGCCCACCATCACCAAAGACGGCGTGACGGTGGCCAAGGAAATTGAACTGAAAGACCCCATGGAAAACGTGGGCGCGCAACTGGTGCGTGAGGTCGCTTCAAAGACCTCGGACGTGGCCGGCGACGGCACGACCACGGCGACAGTCCTGGCCCAGGCCATCTTCCGCGAAGGCGTGAAGACGGTCGCAGCCGGCGCCAACCCGACCGCACTCAAGCGCGGCATCGAGAAGGCCGTCACGGTCATCATCGGCACCCGCGACAAGGACGGCAAGTGGACCGAGGGCGGCGCTCTTGGCAAGCTCTCCAAGCCCGTGGACGAGGGTTCGGTTGCCCAGGTGGGCGCCATCTCGGCCAACGGCGACCAGGAGATCGGCGACATCATCGCGGAAGCGGTGAAGGTGGTCGGCAAGGACGGCGTCATCACCATCGAAGAGTCGAAGACCATGCACACCGGCCTCGAAACAGTCGACGGCATGCAGTTTGACCGCGGCTATCTCAGCCCCTACTTCGTCACTGACGCCGAGCGTCTCGAAGTGGTGCTCGAAGAGCCCTACATCCTGATCTACGAAAAGAAGATCAGCGCCATGAAGGACCTGCTGCCCCTGCTGGAACAAGTGGCCCGCGGCGGCAAGCCCCTGCTGATCATCGCCGAGGATGTGGAAGGCGAAGCGCTGGCTACCCTCGTGGTTAATAAGCTGCGCGGCACGCTGAATGTGGCGGCCGTCAAGGCTCCCGGCTTCGGCGATCGCCGCAAGTCGATCCTGGGCGACATCGCCATCCTAACCGGCGGCAAGGCCATCACCGAGGATCTGGGCATCAAGCTGGAAGGCGTGAAGCTCGAGGACCTGGGCAAGGCCAAGCGCATCACCATCGACAAGGACAACACCACCATCGTCGACGGCTCCGGCAAGTCCTCGGATATCGAGGGCCGCGTGAAGGAAATCCGTTCGCAGATCGAGAAGACCACCTCCGACTACGACAAGGAAAAACTGCAGGAGCGGCTGGCCAAGCTGGTGGGCGGCGTTGCCATCATCAAGGTGGGCGCGGCTACCGAGACCGAGCTGAAGGAGAAGAAGGCTCGCGTTGAGGATGCGCTGCACGCAACCCGCGCGGCGGTCGAGGAAGGCATCGTTCCCGGCGGCGGCGTAGCTCTTGTCCGCGCCATTCCTGCGGTCGACGAGCTCATCAAGACCCTCGAAGGCGACGAGAAGATCGGTGCGCAGATCGTGCGCCGCTCCCTCGAAGAGCCGCTGCGTCAGATCGTCGCCAATGCCGGCGAAGAGGGCGCTGTGGTGGTTGCCAAGGTGCTTGAGTCAAAGAACCAGCACTTCGGCTACAACGCTCTGACCGGCAAATTCGAAGACCTGGTCAAAGCTGGCGTCATCGACCCCACCAAGGTGACCCGCACGGCGCTGCAGAACGCAGCCTCGATCGCCGGTCTGCTGCTCACCACCGAAGCCCTGGTTGTCGAGATTCCGGAGCAGAAGTCGGCTCCGGCAGGCGGCGGCCACGGCGGCGGCATGGACGGCATGTACTAAGAATCACCCCAGCGACATGGACCCGTCGCTGGGGACCCCGATCACCTGCTGTGCGGCAAACCTTGCCTTCGGCGCAAGAAGCACCAACAAAAAGGCCTCCAGCTTTGGCTGGAGGCCTTTTTGCACGCACGGGGAATGAGACAACCAGGCGGGCGTTCCGTCGCCGACGAACCACACCGCCGCACAGACCGGACCCTTCTTTCAGGCCCAGCCAAACTGCTGCTTTACGATGCCAGCGCCGCAACGTCTGAAGTTGCCACCTCAACCCGGCTCGGGACTGCCTGAGGGCGCATCGGGCGCAACCATCCCGCGGAGAGCCAGGAGCGCGGTATGGAAAACTCAGACCATCCGCAGTCCAGGCACACCCGGATGTCGGGCGAAGGGGTCAAGGGTGGATGGCTCAGCGTGCGTGGGCCATTTCGATAAAGACGAATCTCCGCCGGAATCACCGACAAGGAGACGGATTGACAATGTGGACAAATCATTGATGCACCTCTGTGGCCCAGGCATTCGAGCAAACTCAATACAACAGATCAGACAAGCGATTAAATACAACAATTGGGTAAATGGGTAAGAAGAATAGCCAGACTGTACTTGTTTTCGGCAGTCGGTTCAAATAGAAATAGTCCTGGTAACGCACTTTGGTAACGATTTCCTTTTATCAATCCCCATCCCGATGCAAACGATAAAGAACCGCAAGTCTCACACGGCCTCATGGGCTTTACTCATGCGTCGGGGGCCTGCCGCGCGGCGAAGCCCCCATTGGGCAATCGCTAGAAGTGAAACGGCGGCATGCCCATCAGCAGGAACTCATACCGCGGCCGCAGTGTGTCGGGCCCGGAGGTGATGGTGCTGTCCAGGTGGATGAGCGAGTCGTCTTTGCCATCCTTCGGCCACTCGGGCAGTCCCGGTCCGTTGGGGTCGCCGGTTTTTGCGAAATTGGTCCAGTAGCTCATCATTTCGTCGCTCAACTTGCGATCCTCGGGGCGCCACACGGCGCCGGGCCGCGTGTCGAGCGTGCCGAAGACGTACTCGATGTCGTCGGAGTGAAAGGCAAACGAGCCCGGATGAAACTTGCTGGGCGGCGCAGCCAGCTCAAAGTGATAGCGGTAGACGGGCGCGTCGCTCGATTTACGCCCCACGGATGAAGACCCGTCCGTGGGGGCCCCGGTTTTCTTGTCCGCCTCCAGCCATTTCCAGGTTCCGAAGGCAATGAACGCGTCGCTGCCGTAGTCGATGGCCGAGCGCAGCGCCTGGGCATCGGTGTCGGCGGGATAAAGCGTTAGAAACTCCGCGGCGCGATCCTTGAACATCGCGTCCGCGAAAGCCTTCCACTGCACCGCCGTCGTGCCGCGCATGGCGATGAAGCTGCCCTCATCGCGATTCCAGCCGGCCAGCAGCGGCACGTGCGTCTGCTTCCCGGCCGCGTAGGTGTCGGGCACCGGCTCGGTGAGCAGCTTGCCGTCTATATCCGGCGGAAAACCGCCGGTTCCCTTGGCCTTCGCAGCATTCAGGATCTTGTCGGTGGGCATCGCCCTCAGGTCGGCGAGCGAAGAGACGCCCAGCCCAGCGACCCAATCCCCATCCTTCTTCTCGCGCGCTTCCAGGGTGTCAGTCGGCAACACGTTGCTGAAGGCTGCACCGCTTTCGCCGATGGCCTGCTCGAATAATCCTTGCGCCGGAGCCGCGGCCATCAGCGTACTCACCGCGAAGGAGCCCGCGCTCTCGCCGAAGATGGTCACATTGCCCGGATCGCCGCCAAATTTCTGTATGTTGGCCTTGACCCATTGCAGCGCGGCCACCATATCCAGCAGGCCGTAGTTCCCTGCCGTGCCGTCGGCCTCTTCGGCCAGATCGGCCGTAGCCAGAAAGCCGAAGACTCCCAGCCGGTAGTTGATGGTCACCAGCACAACGCCTTTGAGGGGCATAAAGTCGCCGTTATGCCGGGGCTCGTCGCCGGATCCACCTGAGTAGCCGCCGCCGTGAATCCAGAACATGACCGGCAGCTTGCTCTTTCCGGTGGCGTTGGCGGGCGTGTAGACATTCAGGAACAGGCAGTCCTCGCTCGGCCCCGCGTCCTGAAAGCTCATGTCGTCAAAGACGCGGCCCTGGGCGCAGTGCGCGCCGAATTTCGTTGCGTCGCGATTTCCTTTCCATTTCAACGGCGCTTCAGGCGCCTTCCAGCGCAGATCGCCCACCGGCGGAGCTGCGTAAGGCAGCCCCAGATAGGCATTCACCCTGCCGTCGTTGATGGACTTGCCGTGAACCTTGCCTTGCTCCGTTTTTACCGTCAGCGAGTCCGCATGAACGGGGGTCGTAAACCCCAGCGTCATCCCCGCCAATGCCAAGGCGCACACTGTCTTCAATCCTGCCTGCAACATGAAATTCCTCCGCGGAATACGTTATCAGGACGGGCCGCGGCATGCGCAAGTTTCAGGACCTGCGATCGGCGAAAGTCAGCTGCCCGCCAGCGACATCTCCGGCCCCAGCAAATCGGCCATCGTCTCCCTGCGGCGAATGAGCCTTGCCTTTGAGCCTTCAACCAGCACCTCGGCCGCGCGCGGCCGGCTGTTGTAATTCGAGCTTTGCGCCATTCCGTAGGCTCCGGCATCGAGCAGCGCCATCAGGTCACCCGGCTCGACGGGCCGCAGCCTGCGATCGCGCGCAAAAAAGTCTCCTGTCTCGCACACCGGCCCCACCACGTCCACGATGCGCGGCCTTCCAGCCCCGAGTTTCACCGGCACAATGTCGTGATGAGCCTGGTAGAGCGCCGGCCGGATCAGGTCGTTCATGGCCGCATCGATAATCACGAAAGTCTTTCTGCCGTTGCGCTTCACCTGCAGCACCCGCGCCACCAGCGCCCCGGACTGCGCCACCAGGAACCGCCCCGGCTCCACCAGCAGCCGTCCCTCAAAGCCGCCAAGACCGCTTTCAAGGGCCGCCGCATATTCACGGACCTTGGCCGCCGCATCAAAAGTGCCGCCATGATAATCAATCCCCAGGCCGCCGCCGGCATCGATCGCCTTGAGCGCAATGCCCTCGCTCCGCAACTGGCCCACCAGCTTGTTAACCCGCATGATGGCCGCGCCAAACGGCTCCGCGGAACGAATCTGCGATCCGATGTGGACGCTCACTCCATAGGCCACAAGCCAGCGATGGCCGGACACTCTTTTATAAATCCTGAGCGCCTGCCGGATATCGATGCCGAACTTGTGTTCGCGCAGGCCGGTGGAGATGTATGGATGCGTATCGGCAAACACGTCCGGATTCACGCGCAGGGCGAAGCGCGCTTTCTTTTTCAGTTTGGCCGCGTGAGCCGCCAGCAGCGCCAACTCCGCCTCGCTCTCCACGTTGAATTGCAGAATTCCGGCTTTCAGCGCCAGATCAATTTCGGCGGCCGTCTTGCCCACGCCGGAAAAAACCACGCGCTCCGCCGCCTGAGGCGCGGCCGCCAGCACCCGCTCCAGCTCGCCGCCAGACACGATATCGAAACCCGCCCCGTGATCCGCAAGCAGTTTCAAAATCGCCAGAGCCGAGTTGGCCTTGACCGCGTAACAGACCAGGGGCTCCCGGCCCTTGAGCCCCTGCTGAAACAAGCCCAGCCGCTCCACAATCTGATCGGCAGAGTAGACATAGAGCGGCGTGCCATACCGCGTTGCCAGCGCGTCGAGCGAGACCTTGCCGCAGTGCAGCGCGCTGCCCGGCCGGGGGTGGTGAAAGGGTCGCGGCGATGAATCAAACGATGCGGTCAAGATGAGATTCCAGTGGAAGAACGTTCTCTTGAGCCTACAGCATCTCATTCCAACCGGCATCTGTTCCATCACGCGGCCATCGCCGGGTTTGCGTCCGTTATGCGAGAATCGACGGGACGCAAATGACCTCCTCCGCGAAAGGCCGCGCCCTTCTTACCGACAGCCACTTCCTTGTTCCTCTGATCGTGTTCAGCATCGGACTCGCGTTGCTCATCACGCTTCATTAGGGCCATCGACCTACGCAACGAAGGGACTCTCACGATGCGCGCAACGGCGAAGGCGAATGAAAGCACGAGCGCGAGTTTCGGTTCGGTTCACGGGTTGGGCGTGGCCTGCGCGCTGGCCGCCGGGGCCTGGCTGGGCGCGGCGGAGGCGCCCACCAAGCTGGTCAACTCCGGCCTCTCGCCCTACGCCATCTCTCTGTGCATGGTGGCCGGCGTCTTCACTGCGCGGTGGACCATTCCCACGCTGCTGAAGGGCACGCGTTCCGTCTTCGCCGACCTCGGCGAAAACAAGCACCTCATTCCCATCGCCATCCTGGCCGGCATGCTGTGGGCCGTGGCCAACACTCTCACCGTTTTTGCCATTCGCGATGTGGGGCTCACCATCGCTTTTCCGTTGTGGAACACAAACTCGCTGGTCGGCATTCTGTGGGGACGACTGCTCTTTGGCGAGTTGAAGGGCGCCAGCAAAAAGAACGTCGCCAAAATAGTGCTGGGCGCCGTGGCCATTGTGCTTGCCGCGGTGATGCTCGGCTTCAGCACCATTCACGGCGGCGGCCCGCAGGGCGGTCGCGCGCTGGGCGGCATCCTCGCCGCAGCCGGCGCAAGCCTGCTGTGGGGCACCATGTATGTGCCCTACCGCAAGGCCTACATCAGCGGCATGAACCCGCTCTCGTTCGTCACCGTCTTCACCATCGGCGAACTGGCCACGGTCTTCGCTCTGGTGCTCGCTCTCGATGGAGGCGCCAAGGCCGCCATCTTTCATTCCGCCGAAACCAAGCATCTGCTCTTCTGGCTTTTTCTGGGCGGGTTCGCCTGGGTCATCGGTGACCTATTTCAGCAATTCGCCACCAAGTACCTGGGCATCGGCAGGGCCATTCCGCTCTCGAACACCAACCAGCTCTGGGGCCTGGCCTGGGGCGCGCTGGTCTTTGGCGAGCTGGCCCACGCGGACCGGTCTCACCGCCTGCTCGTTGTCGCCGGCTCGCTGATCATGATCGCGGGCGCGCTGGCCGTCAGCACCGCTGTTGCGACTGAACGAGAAAATGCCTCGATGAACAACGCGCTGAAGCGCGAGTGCGCGCGTTACCAACTGGATCGTGACCGCGTGTTGCGAGCCTACAATGGATCGCAGCCAGGCGATCGCGATCGGCAGCGCAGTGTGTGGGACTACGCCATCGTTGCGGCTGCCGTCGGCGTGTTCGTCTATCTCGGGATCAACGCAACGGTCCCGCCGCTCAGCATGGATCTCGCATGGGTGTGGGTTCTCTCGGGCGTGTTGGTGACCTCCGCCATCATCGCGGGCTGGGGATTGTGGAAAGCGACGCGGTTCTCTTAGCTCAAATGGTCCAACTGCGAGGCCTGCGGGTCAGCTTCCGAATCACCTGCGAATCGGAACGCAAGAAAATTGCAGCTCAGTGAATGACTCGGGCTGTACACCGCAGTTGAGAACTGACGGTTGGCCCGATTCGGCCGTGAACTTTCGTGTAAACTTTTTGGGGCTGATTCCTAAAGTATTCACAAGCTGATTTCCCCACAGTACGTTTCGGAATTTGGGGCCGAGGCGACGGAGAGTAAACTGCTTCGTCTTCTATAAGTGGCTGGTTTCAGGTGTATGGTTTGGGGCGGGTAATTGAGAGGATGACTTGTGACCTTCCGAGCTTTGGATCGAGCGGTTTATATTCTGGCGGTTGGTTTCGCGTCAAGTATCTATGTCCTGAATATTCCTCTGGCGAATGCAGCTCTGTCGCCGAGAGGGGAATTGGGCGAGGACTCAGGGGCGCAGAGTGTCTCGGTGGAGGACGTGCAGCGCATCCTCGCGGAAGACAAGGGCAAACCGGACGCGGAGGTCGCGCGACAGTTGTCTGGCCTTGTACTGACAGAAAGAATGAGTTCTGCGACGCTCAAGTTGCTGGAGCAAAGCGTCCAAGGCACAAAGAGTCGCTGGGCACTGGTGGCGTTGGCGGACGCTTCTGTGTTTCTGGCTCCCGTGCCCGCGGATTTGCTTTCACAAGCTCCTCCTGAACTAAGCGAAGAGCGGCGCATGTTTGCTCTGACTGTCGATTATCTTGGCAAGACGCTGCCCAAGTTGCCGAACTTTTACGCGACTCGGACCACAATTCGCTACGACGGCGACGCGCGGACCGTGAAACACGGGGGGCTGATCTATAGAGAAGGTTCATCCTGGCGAGAGGTGGGCAGATCGAAGGCGATCGTCTTGTATCGCGACGGGAAGGAAGTTGTCGATCCTCGCGAGTGGGGAAAACATCCTTCGAATCCAGAGGGCGAAGGACTGATCACACGGGGGACCTTCGGTCCGATCCTCTCAACAGTGATTGTGGATGCCGCGCGCAGTGAGATGCTCTGGGACCGTTGGGAGCGCGGTGACGCCGGAACGCTGGCCGTGTTTCGCTATACCGTACCGGAAGACCATTCGCATTATTCGGTGGGGTTTCACGGACCGTCCAGTGACAAGGGAGATGCGAAATCCGCGACTGGATATCACGGCGAAGTGGCCATCGATCCGGAAACGGGCGCTATTCTGCGCCTGGTTGTCCAGGCGGATCCGGCGTTGGGCTCACCCATCTTCCGCGGAGACATCATGGTGGAGTATGGTCCGGTGGAGATCGGCGACAAGACTTACACATGCCCGATCAGGAGCGTGTCGATTTCACTGACCGCGGCGGCGATGGAGAGTGGGATTCTCCCAACCGGCCGACCAGGTCAGAACCCGAACGCCACCCTGCTCAATGACGTGGCATTTGAGGATTATCACCTGTTCCGGTCGAACTCGCGGATACTGACGGGGGATATCCCGGCGGATCGATAGCGCGACAGCGGGATCTTTGTAGCCAGCGGGCAAGTTGAACTATAAACGAATATCCGTTTGAGCGCGCAAATGGGTTCAGAATTTTCGAGTAGCTATCGGATCACGGGCAAGCAGCAAACTGAAACCTTTGAGCTTCCACCACATCGCCCCGTTACAATGACCCAATGGCGGCATCACTGAAAGTTGATCTGGTGGGCGTGGGACTCAACGCCACGGACACGCTGATTCCCTTGCAAAGTTTTCCGGCGCGCGGCTCGAAGACTGAATACCGCGCCGCCACCGTCATGCCCGGAGGACAAGTGGCCACCACCGTGGTCGCCTGCCAGACCTGGGGACTGAGCACCCGCTACGTGGGCAAGCTGGGCGACGATGACGCGGCGCGGCTGCATCGCGATGCGTTTGCCCGCGCGGGCGTTGAGGCGCAGCTCATCGCCGTTCCCGGCGCCGCAAGCCCGCAGTCGCTGATCCTGGTCGACAGCAGCGGCGAGCGCACTGTCCTGTGCCGGCGCGATGAGCGCCTGATTCTGCAGCCTGAAGATCTCCATCGCGAGTGGATCGTTAACGCGCGCGCATTGCACGTGGATGGTTACGACACCGTCGCGGCCACCGTGGCTGCCCGCTGGGCGCACGCCGCCGGCATCCCCGTCATCGCCGATCTCGACGAGCCTTATCCCGGCGTGGAAGCGCTGCTTGAGAACATCGACTATCTCATTGTCAGCCGCGATTTCCCCGGCCGCCTCATGGACGAACCCAACCTGGAACGCGCCTTGCGCCGCATGCAAATTCGCTATGGATGCAAGCTGACCGCCGCAACTCTGGGAGAAGACGGCGTGCTGGCGTGGGATGGAAAGCGGCATCGTTACCGCGCGGCCTATCGCGTGCCCGTGGTCGATACCACCGGAGCCGGCGACATCTTCCACGCCGGATTTATTTACGGCTTGTTGCAGGACTGGCCGCTCGAACAGCAGCTCGATTTTGCCTGCGCGGCCGCTGCCATCAATTGCATGGCCGCCGGAGCCAGGGGCGGCATTCAGAGCATCGCGTCCATTGAAGAATTGATGGCCACCGGGCTGCGCTATCACCCCGCCTGCGATCTGCCCGCCGCGGATTGACGGAATCCCTCACGCTTCCGGTTGCCGCAACCACTCCGCCAACAGCGCGGCAACCTTGCGTGGCTGCTCATATGCGGCAAAGTGTCCCGCATCCGGCAGCAGGTGGAATTCGCTCCCGCCCGGCGCAGCGGTAAAGGCTTCCATCTCCGCCGGCGACGTGGTTGGGTCTGCGCCTCCCGCGATGGCCAGCACAGGCACGCCAATCGTTTTCACTGTCGGCACGGAATTAGGCCGTGTCGCCAGTCCAGCCTGCACCGCCACGGCAGTCTCGGCCGTCAGCGTCATGCGTGCCCGCAACTCCGCCACAATCTTCGGCCGCTTCTTCCTGGCCGCTGCGCCAATCAGGCTCTGGGCGGTGGCGTCGAAGAATGCCTTCGTACCCTGGGCGCGCAGTTGCGCAATGTTTTCGGCGCGCTTCTTCAGGTTGGCTTCGGCATCCGCCTGCGGCTTGGAGCACACAAACGCCAGCCCCGTCATTCGCTTCGGCGCCCTGCGCCACAGCTCAAGCAGCACGTAGCCACCCACCGAGCAGCCTGCAAAGATTGCTTCCTTCAGATGAAGATGATCAAGCAGAGCCAGAACATCGGCTGCATATTGCGCCATAGTCAGCGCAGGAGCATCGGGAACCTGCGCGAATCCACCCACGGGCAAACTATCCGCTCGGCCCAACTCCGACTGGCCGTGCCCGCGCAGATCGGGAACGATGGCGCGCACGCCCGCCAGGTCTTCCGTCAGCGGCCGCCAATACTCGCGATCAAGCGGCGTGGGATGCAGAAAAACCACCGGCAGCCCCGCCCCGGTATCTCGAAAACTCAGCTTCGCCCCGTCCGATTCGTACGTACCGTTCATAGATTAGGAGGATACGCTCCCGGGCTTGGAGGATATTGCCCCGGACTTGGAGGGTACGCTCCCGGCATTTGCACCGGCTCGTCGGGAATCCCAATCCAGCCGGCCAGATAGGCCACTGCCACGAATCCACCCGAGACGAAGCATCCGAGCACGGTCAGAATGCGCACCACGGCCACATCCCATCCGTTGGCTTGCGCCAGCGCCAGGCAGACCCCGGCAATCTGACGCCCCACAATGGGCCGAACCAGCGGCCTGCCGGGCACCGGCTGCGCCGCAAAAATCACCGAGCCGCAGTTGGAGCAGAACCGCGCGCTGTGCGGCAACCCGGTCCCGCAACGATTGCAAAAGACAGCCATAAGCCTGTCCCCCTCTCCAGAAACCCCGTTCCCTATGAATATACGAGAGCCGCGCCGCCCTGGTTCCATGCGGGCCAAGTTCCATGTGGGCTAAGTTCCATGCGGGCCAAGTTGCATGCGGCCCAGGCTCCGTGCCCTGGGAATCCATGCGCTGGGCTCAGGTTCGATCAGTTCCCGCGATAAGCCGTGCGCAGGTATTTCCGGGCGGTATCGGCGCGAGAGGTCTGGGGCCCGGCGTCGATTGCCTGCTGATAGTCGCGCATCGCCAGTTGCCGTTCGTTGTTCAGATCGTGGCACTCTCCGGCGGCCAGCAGCGACCTGATTTTGAGTTCCGCGCCCACGTTCACAGTCCCGGCGGCTTGCTCATAGGCCTGCGCCGCCTCGGCAAAGTGGCGCTGCCCCCGCAACGCGTCGCCGAGGCCAAAGTAGGTAAGCTCGAGGCGCGCGGAATAGAAATAGCCGGGCTTGGCAGCGGCGGTCAGAATGTCCTGGTAGGCCGCAACTGCGCCCATGCCCTCGCCCGCATCCTTGCGCAGGTTGGCCTCTTCCAGGCTGAACAGATAATCGCGCGGAAAGTCTGCCTTCAAAGTCCGCACCACCTGGATCGCGTCTTTGTAGCGGCCCTCGCGGCGCAGGAAAAGCGCAATGGTGGTCCGTGCCTCCACGTTGGTTGTGATCCCGCGGTTGCCGTCGTCGGTCAGCATCGCCAGGCCGCGGCTTTTGGAACCCGTGATGCCCGCGAAACCGATCAACAGCTTGAAGGGCAACGGCAACGCGCCCACCACGTATTGATACACCCCGACGACCAGTTTGGCGTCCACATAATCGGGATCCAGTTGCAGCACGCGCGCATCGTCGTCCTTTGCCTTGCTGGCGAGCCGGAATCCGGCGCCAAAACCCCGCTCGACCATTGCCACATAAGTGCACTTCAGGGCGCGCGCCCAGCCCCGCGCATAAAGTGCGTCCACATCGTTCGGGTTCTGGCCCAGGCGCTCATCGGCCTCGTGGACGGCTTCATCTGCCAGCGCCAGGATGCGGTCCCGCGTGGCCGGATCCTCCTGCGTGGCGTGCTTCCCGGTCAAAAAGCCGTCATTGGCGTAGAAGGTCGTGTCCAGCAGGTCCAGCCGGTAGAGCTCCTGGAACAGCACCGCGTCCAGCAGCAGCGCCGTTCCCTGTGGATCGCCGGGATGGGCCGCGTGAATGCGTTCGAACCTCTCCACGGCTCCCGCGTAGTCAAGGTTGTAGTAGTGAACAAAGGCTTCCTGCACCAGCGGGTCGCGATTCAGCGGATTGGTATGCACATCGGATGCCCAGCCGGCAATTCCCGCTCCCAGCAATACAGTTCCGCAAACCCATCCGCGCATCCAGCCTGATCCTGACTTCAACCTGGGTCTCCTTCGTCCGCCGCTGATGCGGCATATTTCTACTCGGCCTGGAGAGCAACCTCTGAAGAACGATCCCGCGAGGACATTCTCTTGTCCCAAAAAAGGAAACTCCCCTTGTTTCACGTTTACCCACTACAGAAGACGCTTGAAAGACTCTGACCTTGCTTTGGTTCTCTGCGGTGTGTGACTCGCGCCGCGCAACTCCGGAATCTGCCGTCAACCCAGAATCCGCTTTCAAGAGGGACAACCGAAATGAACCGCAAAGAGATGCTCCGGCTGCTGCTCAATCAGGCTCAGTTTAACGGATTCGAGTTCCGCCATTGGTTTCTGGCGAAGGTCATCCCGGTCTGGCCGGGCGCCGAACAGGCGTTGACCCTGCTGGCCGGGGAGGGCCGCTACTACACTCTGCTCTTCTCCCACGACTTCGCGCGCTGCTTCTGGCGTACTGGCGCTCAAATGAGCTTCATGGTGCCCTCCATCACCTATCCCAGGGTCACGCCCAATGGCGACGTGGTTCATGTGACTCGCAAACCCTTTACCCGGCGAATGATCAAGCCCGATGTGTGGAAGTATCACCTGCGCCAAATGGCAGCCAGCGAAGACCCCATCGAGTACCTCTGCCGCTTTCTGCCCGCGGACGACCAAATCAAGGCCCGCAAGATGTCCTCGACTGAGCCGATTGCCGCCCAGGCCTGAGGTTTGCGTTCTGCCACCCCAAGCCTCGCATGCTTTACGATTCAAGTATGCCCATCCCGGATCGGCTGAACACAACCTTCTCTGCCGCGCCCTTGCCCGCGTCCCGCTGGTCTGACCGGCTGGCGGAGGCGCGCCGCCGCCTGATTGTGGCCCTCGATGTGCCGGACGCCGCCTCAGCCCTCGCTCTTGTCGACCGGCTGAGCGACACCTGCTGCTGGTTCAAAGTTGGATTGGAGCTGTTTACCGCCGCGGGCCACGCGGTCCTCGAGCCAATCCTCAAACGGAACCACCAGATCTTTCTTGACCTCAAGTTTCATGACATTCCCAACACCGTGGCCGGAGCGGTGCGCTCGGCCGCGGCGCTGGGAGTAAGCATGATCAACGTCCATGCCTGCGGAGGCCCTGCCATGCTCTCCGCCGCACGGGCCGCTCTCGATGGCCTGTCCGATCCGCCGGAGCTCCTGGCCGTCACCGTGCTCACCAGCTTGGATCAGGCGCAGTTGAGCGCCACCGGCCTTGAGCGCTCCCCCGCCGAGCAGGTCGAGCTGCTCGCCCGCATGGGCCTGGCCGCTGGAATTCGCGGCTTCGTCTGCTCCGCTCAGGAGGTCGCGGCGCTCCGCGCCCTCACCGGCCCCGACGGCGTGCTGGTGGTTCCCGGCATCCGCCCCGCCAGCGCCGACCCCGGCGATCAAAGACGCTTGGCCACCCCTGCCGCCGCCCTGCGCCAGGGCGCCAGCTACCTGGTCGTCGGCCGCCCCATCACCCAGGCCCTCGATCCGGCGGCCGCCGCTGAAGCCGTCCTCAACGAAATGGCCGAGGTGCTCTAGCCGCTCTCTCTCGCTAAACAGAAAAAAGCCCGGCAAGCTGCCGGGCTTTTCCTATCTCCAAGCTTCAATCAGCGCTTAAAGCTTCTCGTAGAAGTCGCACACGGAGCACGAGATGTAGACTCCGCCGGGAACGCCGCGCTCGCGGTCCTTTACGCGCTTGACGATGCGCGTCGCCTTGTTGCACTTGGGACAGTCGGTCGACTTCGTCGTGTCCATTTCCTTTTTGCGGTCACCTGTTTTTGCTATCTTGGCCATCGGTCGGGTGTTTCTCCTTCTGGGGTTGTCTCTGCACACATCCGCCGCGCCGGGGTCCCCAGCGACAGGTCTTCGTCGATGGGGTGGCGGAGTGGACGGCTTCAACGGCGCGGCCCTGACTCGCCTTCTGGGCCAGCCTCATGCCGCAATTAGATTGCCGTGGTTTCTGGGCAACGGATTGGCCAAGGGGCGGAGCCGGACTCGCTGCCTCCAGTTTACATCACCGCCGCTTGCCGCCGTCAGCTTGGCTGGCTGCCTCCGGATGACAGCAGCGGCTGCGTCTTGACCGGCGCGGGCTGCGAGCTATCGGTAGGCGGAGGTTGCGCGGCGGCGGGTGATTGACTGGAGGCGGGGGCCGCCTGCCCGGAGGGTTGCGCCGGTTGCGCCCCGTCGGTCTGCGCGTCAGTCGGGTCTGCCGGTTTGGGCTTGGGGAACTGCACCGGCTTCATCACCCCGGTATTTTTATCGTCGGGCAGTTTTTCGCCCGGGTTGCGAATGCTCGGTGGCGTGGCGGGAGCTTGCGTGTCCGGGTTGCGTTCCACGTCGCCCATTTGGTTCTTGCGCGTGGCTTCGAGCTCCGTCCCATCGGTGCGCATCAGCCCTTCCACCACGTCCTTGGTGAAGACCACCGGCGTCTCGCCCGTTTTGGCAATCTCTACGCGAATGACGCGGTTGCCATTGATCCGGACAAAATCCACCTCCGCGGGCGGCTTGCCATAGATCCATTCTTCAAAGGGCATCTGTCCTTCTGTCTCGCGCGATTTGGAATCCGGCGCGCCCCTGGCAAAAAGCACCATATCCGTGCTCATCCCCACCAGCACATGATGGTTCAGAATGGCCTCTTTCAGCTTGGTTGGCAGCGTGTCCGTGAAAGCTTGGATGGGCGTCTTCTCGTCAAAGGAGATCAAGGGCGAAAGCAGCGCTTTGACATCCGCGCCGGTCAGCTCGGGAACATGGCCCTGGAACGTAAGGGAGAGCCGCGCGCCTAACGGATCCCGGCCGTCTGCCTGCACCACCGGACTCATGTCGGGTCCCGTGCCTATCTGGACGTGGCGCATAAAACGGTGCTTGGGGTCGGGACCGCCGTTCAAGTCAAAGACGATCCTGGAGTGCTCGAACTTGATATCGGTTAACACCAGCCGGTCGCCGGGCTTGGCAGACAGACCCTCGGTGGTGACCATATTCAGATAACCTTCACCCGCCGGCTGGAGCTTGCCGTTGGCCTCCAGGGTCAGCCCCTTGTGTCCACGCGGAAATGGCCGCATGGCAAACCCCTGCTCCGATTGCAGCAGACGGATCAGCTCGAGGCGCGTCTTGGCGTCCAGCTCCGCCTTGGAGAGCGGCACGTCGGTCGGCTTGATTTGTTGAAAGCGCCGATCGACCGTCGCGGAAGCCGTGCCCGAAGGGTTGTTCACCCTGCCGGTGTTGGTATCGATCGTGATGACCTGGGCGGAAGCCGCGCCGGCCGCCAATACAGCCGCGAGCGCGCAGCCCAATGCAATTCGGCTGGAGTTGCAATTGCGGCTGGCAAGTTCGGCGGGTTGTGGAGTGGGCCGTCGCCACTGGGATTGCAAGAGTCGAATCATGGGGGCCTCCCACGACTTGCAGGATTAAGCACACGATAATCCCGTTCAAGCAGAAATGGCAAATTTGCGCGTTGGAACGAAACGGCTCGGAGTCCGGATTGGCGGAATCCGAGCGCAACTGTTGAATAGGAATCCTGGCGGAGAGGAATCGTTGCCTGAGCAGGCTGCAGTTTTTCTGGCCGCCAAAACGAAGCGGCCGCAGCCTGATAAAAGGCAGCAGCGGCCGCGTGGCCTGCAATCAGTTTAAACGGACTGGACTAGGGCAGCGTGACCTGCTGATGCAGCGGAAGCTCCTGCGAACTGCCTCCAGCCATCACCGTATAGTTGCCCGGAACCAGCTTCCAGCTATCGGAGGCCTCATCGTAAACAGTCAGGCGATCCTGATCGACGGGAACGGAGACCTGCTTCGATTCGCCGGGAGCCAACTCGACACGAGTCCAACCGACAAGCCGCTTGGGTGGCTCTCCAGCCGCATCCGGCAGCGAAGCGTAGACCTGCGCAATCTCGGTTCCGGCGCGCTTGCCCATGTTGCGAACCATGAACGAAACGCTCATGGAGTCTCCACTTTTGACGGTTAGCCCGGTATAGGCATAGCTGGTGTAGGAGAGGCCAAAACCGAAAGGAAACAACACCGGCTTCTTCTCCGCGTCATACCACTTGTAGCCGACCTTCAGGTTCTCGTCGTAAGAAATCTGAAACGGCGGCAGCCCCTTGGCCAGGTTAGCCATGAAAGCGGCGATGTCCGTGCCCGGCGCCGGACGGCTGGGTTGCGAGGACGGAGGCGGCTTGACCAGCGTGGGATGCGGCAAATCGGCATCGCTCAGCGGGAACGTGATGGCCAGCTTGCCGGTCGGATTCACCTTGCCGGTCAGGATGTCTGCCAGTGCTTCGCCGCCGCGGATGCCGGGATACCAGAGCTCGACCACCCCGGCCACCTTATCGATCCACGGCATAGTGGCCGGGCTACCGGTTTCGAGCACCACAATCGTTTTCGGATTGGCGGCGGCCACGGTCTCAATCAGCTTGTTCTGGTCCGCGCTCAGGGCAAGCGTATCCAGGTCCATGCCTTCCGACTCTCCCTGATACGCAAAGACGATAGCCAAACTGGCCGCCTTGGCAGCGGCAGCGGCGGCGCCAAGGTCATCGCCGGAGACGTAGGAAACAGTGGTCGAGGGCATCGCGGCCGTCAACGCGCGCAGCGGCGAACTGGGCAGCCAGGTCTGCCGCCTCATGCGTCCCATGGTGCCAGATCCCGGAGGAGGCGGGGGAGGCGGGGGCACCGCGTTGCCGCCTGGTGCATCCACCTGCGCCGAACCGCCGCCGGTCAGCACACCCACATCCGCATGTCCGCCGATCAGCACCACGGAGCGCACGCCGGCGCCCTCCAGTGGAAGCACGTTGTGCTGATTTTTGAGAAGAACAATGCTCTTCTCCGCGAGGCTCTGCGCCAGCGTGTACCCGCCCTCCACATCCGGCACCTGCTTCACTACCGGGAAGTCAAACAGGCCGGAGGCGAAGATGGTGCGCAGGATGCGGTGCACGTGATCGTTGATTTCATCTTGGGAGACTTCCCCGCTCTCCGCTGCTTTTTGCAGCGCGTCGCCAAAGAAGTTTCTGCCCGGCTGCTCCTGGTCGAGGCCGGCGTGCGAGGCTTTGGCCGTTGAATGCGTGCCGCCCCAATCGGAGACCACAAATCCCTGGAAGTGGAAGTCCTTTTTGAGGACATCGGTGAGCAGGTAACTGTTTTCGCAGGCATAGTCGCCGTTGACGCGGTTGTAGGAACACATGAAGGCGCCGGCATCGGAAATGCCGAGAGCGATTTCAAAGGCCCGCAAATCCGTTTCCCGCATGGAACGCTTGTCGATGTTGGCGTTCACGGCGTTGCGGCCGCTTTCCTGGTCGTTCATGGCATAGTGCTTCAGGTCGCCAATGACGTGCTCAGACTGCACGCCTTTGACGAAGTTGCCGACCAGCGTCCCGGCCAGCAATGGATCTTCGCCCTGATACTCAAAGGTGCGCCCATCGCGCGGCTCGCGAGGCAGGTTTACGCCGCCGCCCAGCGACATGTTGTAGCCCTCATCCCGCAGCTCGCGGCCGATCAAGGCTCCATATTCAAAAGCAGCGTGCGGGTCCCACGACGAAGCCGCGGCCAGGTTATTGGGCAAGGCCGTCGAGTAGCGTCCTGAGGCAGCGCCCCGCGTGACGCCGTAGGCTGAATCCGCCATCTGAATCGCGGGAATGCCCAGCCGCGGAATTCCGACTGACCAGCCGGCTCCACCATTCGATTCGCTTGGCCCTGCGGGGGCGGAGCCGAAGGGCGCGCCCTGGCCGTGGAGCAGAGAAATCTTTTCTTCCAGGGTCATTTCCTTGATCACCAGGTCGGCGCGCGCGTCGGGCGACAGGGTGGTTTCTGACCAGGCATAGTGTTTGGGCGGTTGCGGCGTGCGAGGAAACTGGGCCAGCGCAAAGGGCGCCGTGCTGAGAGCAGCGGCAAGAAGGAACGCGCAAGCAGCGCCGTTCCGGCACTTCGATAACGTCATCACAGGTTTCGCCTCTCAATGAGTCCGCGCGGGGCAATGCGGTAGAGAGCGATTCCGCCCCGTCAGCGTGCACCCGTCGATAGTAGGAGACGGACGGCCGGCGCGCAAGGTTGCCATGGTTTCCTGGGCCGCGGATTTTCGTGCGATGACCTCGGCGCGAAATCTCGCCTGGGATTCACCTGAGATCGACCGGGGATCACTCCGGCTTTTGCGGCGGCGTGGAGGCCGGAAAAATCTGCACCAGCGACGGGGCCGCGGGCTCTGCCGATCCCATTGCAGCCTCATGCTGGCGTCGCGCGGCCTCGTCCAGGTCAACCGGAATGCCTCCGGCTACGATCACCGGCGCGTTATGGAGAAAATCCAGTTCACGCGTCAATCTAAAGACCACCGGCAGCGCCGCCAGCAGCACGATAAACGCGACCCAACTGCCGTCCAACCCATATCCGCCGCCGGTCAGCCAGAACGGTCCCATGGGATTGCCCTGCACCACAGGGGAATGACTGCCGACTCCGCTCACCGCAAGCCCGAAGATCAGCGCCCGGCTGGCCTTCCAGCCGAAGTTAAGCCCCCAACTCAGCCATAGAGCCCGCGTACGCAGGTAGGCCGTGGAAAGCAGCAGGCTCAGCGCAATAGACACCGCGACACTGGCGCGATTCGACCCCGGCGCCTGCGCCTGCACGACAGCATAGAAGGCCGCGAACCCCAGCGCCGCTCCCAACGGCCCTACCGCCTGGACAAAGCGCTGAAATCCGTAGCCGCGAAAGGCAATTTCTTCGGCCAGGGCGAACGCGGCAAAAAATGCGGTGTCAACAATCAGCCAGCCCCATGCGGAAGAGTGGAGAACCAGAACAACTGCGATTCCACCCACCAGCACCATGGGCAACACGCACACCAACGCGATGGACCAACCTACAGCCAGGCCCAATCCCGCGTCGCCCGGCCAGCCGGCGCGCCGCGGCAGCCCTTGCTGGCTGAGTCCGTGGGTCTGCCCGTCAAACCAGAAACCCATGGCCGTATAACCCAGCAGCAGAAGGAAAACCAGCATGACCTGCTCTACCAATGGCGCCCATGAGTCACTGGCCAGCCCCTCGGCCGCGCGCCCAGCCAATGCCCGCGCAAAAAAGAGATACAGAATCGCCGCTACGAACTTTGCGTAGGCGCGAAACCTGCCGCCCCCAGCCCTCGATGCAGGTCCGGACGCACTCCCTGACACGCTTGCGGGCATGTTTCCAGCCGCGCTCATGCGTCACTCCAGGCGACGAGTTGGCTTTTGCCCAACCCGCAGGGCCTAATACGGAATCGAATCCAAGCGTCCAATGTCTTAATCCGTTTCGCCCGCAATCCCGCGACCAAAACTATCCTTCCGAATAAAACTGCGCGATGTTGCGGAATTTGTACTGCCGCGCGGCCACCAGGTCATCCACCTGCATCGCCTTCAGTTCGGACAGATGCTTCTTGAGCGCGCTGCCCAAGAGCCCCGCGCCTGCCTCGTGGTCGTTGTGCGCGCCACCCGGCGGCTCGGAAATGATTTCGTCCACGCAGCCCAGCGCCGCAACCTCCGGCGCGGAGATGCGCATAGCCTCGGCCGCCAACTGCTTGTGCGACGCGTCGCGCCACATGATGGCCGCGCAGGACTCCGGTGTGATGACAAAGTAAAGCGCGTTCTCAAGGATCAGCACCCGGTCCGACACGGCGAGCGCCAGCGCTCCGCCCGATCCACCTTCTCCGGTTATGACCGAGATGGTGGGCACGCGCAGCCGCGACATTTCAAATATGTTCCTGGCAATCGCCTCAGCCTGACCGCGCTCTTCGGCGCCCAGGCCGGGATAAGCGCCCGGCAGGTCGATAAAGCTGATGATGGGTCGCGCAAACTTTTCCGCGATTTTCATGCAGCGCAGCGCCTTGCGGTAGCCCTCGGGGTGCGGCATGCCGAAGTTGCGCCGCACCCGCTCTTTGGTGGTGCCGCCCTTGCGGTTGCCGATCACCAGCACCTCATCCGTGCCCAGTCGCGCCATGCCGCATGCAACAGCCTCGTCGTCGCCAAAGGCGCGATCCCCGTGAATCTCGCTGTAATCGGTGAACACCCGCTCGATAAATTCCATGGGGTAAGGCCGCTGGGGATGCCGCGCCCGCTCGATTCTGATCCAGGCCGGCGAAACCGGCTGCCCTTGATTGGAGTTCTCTGTCTGCTGTTCGCTCATCGACACCTGGTGCCGTTCCGGGCAGCGTCGCCGTCGGCCCAGATGTGATTCTACGGGGTGCGGCTCTCGGGGGACAAATGGGCGCTGTGCGGGAAAACACCTTTTTGCAGGCAGGCATCTCGCCCTTACACTGATGAGGCACACAAGTCCATGACCGCAGCCATCGAGTTTCGGAATCTTTGCTTTGCGACTCCGCAAGGCCGATTGCTGCTGGACCATATTTCTCTGACCCTCGAAGAAGGAACCACCACTGCGATCCTGGGCCGCAGCGGATCGGGAAAGACCACCCTGTTGCGCACCGTGAACCGCATGGTCGAACCCACAGGCGGCGACGTGCTGGTGAACGGAGAAAGCGTTCGCGCGTCGGACCTGATTACTTTGCGCCGAGGCATGGGTTACGTCATTCAAGAGACCGGCCTCTTCCCTCACGTCAACGTGGAGCGAAACGTGGGCCTGGTGCTTGAGGCCGAAGGCCGGCCGCGAGCGGAACGCCTGCGCCGCAGCCATGCAATGCTCTCAACCGTCGGACTGGACCCAGCTACCTTTGCAGAGCGATTTCCGCACCAACTCTCTGGCGGGCAGCGTCAGCGCGTCGGCCTGGCGCGCGCGCTGGCCGCTGAACCGAAAATCCTACTCATGGACGAGCCGTTTGGCGCGCTCGATCCGCTGACCCGCGCCGAAATGCAGGATATGCTCCGCGATTTGCTTGCCCGCCTTAAGAAGACCGTCCTGCTGGTCACGCACGATCTCGATGAGGCTCTTTATCTGGCCCGGCGCATCGTGCTTCTGGACGAAGGCAAGCTGATCGCCAGCCTCGACGCGGCGAAATTCCTCGATTCCCGGCAGCCCGAAATCGTCTCCTACGTCCGCGCCTTCCATCGCGGAGAGCGCGGCGCAGCCCCCGAAACAACTGCGCAAGAAGCGCCTGCCGCCGATGCAGCGTCTCCGTTGGTGTGTGAATGATCGCCGGCTTCCTCAGCGAGTACGGCGGCGAAATCGCCACGCTCACCGTCGAGCACCTCTGGCTCACCGGCGCAGCCATGCTGTTCGCTTCTGCGATTGCCATTCCCGCGGGTATCGCCCTCACGCGCAAACCGCGATGGGCCAACCCCGTGTTGGCTTTCGCCAACATCCTGCAGACCATTCCCTCGCTCGCCATGTTTGGGTTTCTGTTGCCGCTTCCATGGCTGGGAGACCGCGCCGCGCGCATCGCCATCCTGGCGCTCACCGCCTATGCGCTGCTTCCCATCCTGCGCAACACCTACACTGGAATCCGCTCCATCGATCCCTCGGTGATTGAAGTTGCACGCGCGCTGGGCCTGACCGATTGGCAGCTTCTCTTTAAAGTCGAGCTGCCTCTTTCCGCGTCGTTCATTCTTGCCGGCCTCCGCACCGCAACCGTGACCTGCGTGGGCATTGCGACGATTGCGGCTGCCGTTGGCGCGGGCGGGCTGGGCGAACTGATCTTCCGCGGCGTGGCCTCCGTCGATAATCGCGTGGTGCTTGCCGGAGCTATCCCCGCCGCGCTGCTGGCGCTCGGAGCCGATGCCGCCCTCGGCCTGCTCGAACGCTGGCGTCGGGTCACAGCGCGCCTGGATCCCGCAAAATGATCCGCCGCTTCTTCATCGTTTCTGCGCTTGCTGCATGTCTGGTGCTCACTGCGTGCTCGCCGCCTCGGCCCGACCATCCGGTGATCGGCGCAAAGAATTTTACCGAGCAGTTGGTTCTCGGCGAGCTTCTGGCGCAGGAAATCGAAGCTAAATCCAATCTCAAAGTCGAACGCCGCTTCTATCTAGCGGGAAGCTACATCTGCAATCAGGCCCTGGTTTCCGGCCGTATCGACGCTTATGTCGAATACACCGGCACCGCGCTGACTGCCATTCTGAAGCAACCGATCGATAGAAATCCGAATTCAGTTTTCGATACCGTCCGCCGGCTCTATGCGTCTCGATACAATATTTCCGTCGGGCGGCCGCTGGGCTTTGAAAACACATTCGCCATGGTCGTGCGCGGCGATGATGCGCGCCACTTGCGCCTGACTAAGCTCAGCCAGGCCGCGCAATACACGCCGCAATGGCGACTCGGCGTGGGTTATGAATTTGAACAGCGGCCCGACGGATTGCCCGGCTTGAGCGCCGCCTATGGTTTGAAGTTCGCTGCTCCGCCGCGCACTATGGATCTCGGCCTGCTCTATCGCGCGCTCAACGCCCATCAGGTCGACATCATCGCAGGCAATTCAACCGACGGCCCGATTCAGGCCTTCGGTCTCACCGCGCTCGAGGACGATAAGCACTACTTCCCGCCTTACCAGGCCGTACCTTTGGTGCGCCAGGAAGCGCTGCAGCGCTGGCCGCAAATCCAAACCGCACTCGATGCGCTCGCCGGACAAGTCACGGCCGACGACATGCGCGCGATGAACGAAGCTATCGATGGCCAGCATCGCGACCCTGCCGACGTGGTGCGCGCCTTCCGCTACCGAAAGGGTCTCTGACCTGTTTCTCCCTTCGCAAAGCGCGCTTTATTTCGTACGCTTTTTGCCGGCTTTTCCGGCTGGCTTCAATTTCGCATTCAGCGCATGCGCCCGCCAGAAAGCTTCCGCTACCTTCGGCCCAATGTCATACGATTTTTGCCGCGCTTCCTTTTGAAAAATATGCCGGTAAAGCAGCGGACCCAGCAGCAGCGCCATCATCAGATCCAAATCAAGCGTAGCGGGCAGCAAACCGCGCTCAATGCCGCGCCGCAAAATGCGTTTGAGACATTGTCGCGGCGGCTCCATCGCCCGGTGACGCCAGGCCTTGCCAAATTCCTTATGCACGGCCGAGTAAGCGATCATGGTCGGCATGATGCGATCGCGATCGGCATCGAACTGGTCCGGCGGCCGGCGGCTGAGCACCGTGGCCAGATCGCCGCACAGGTCGCCCGAGTCCACGTCTTCCGGCTCGCGGTCCAGGCCGTTGATGAAGATCATGACCTCCATCAACAGCGCTTCTTTGTCGGCCCAGTGCTTGTAAATGGTTGCCTTGCTCACGCCCGATGCCTGCGCGATTGCGTCCATGCTGGTGGCGTCAATGCCGCGCTCGCCGAACAGGCCAAGCGCGGCGCGAAGAACTTTTTCGTGAGCTTCAGTGCTACGTGTTCTCACCATGGTTATATTTCAATCTTCGAGAATCGATACGCCCCGAACACCAGCAGAATCGATCCCACCACAATCAGCACCACCAGATCGGTAAAGCCGCCAAAGACGGTCTTGCCTAGCAGCACGGATCGCATGCCGTCGATGCCATACGAGAGCGGATCGAGCGAAGTGACAATCGCCAGCAGCCTGGGCAATCCCACCAGCGGAAACAATGCGCCCGAAAGAAAGTAGATGGGCATAACCAGGAAATTCATGATCAGTTGAAAGCCCTGCATGTCCTGCAAGCCGGAGCCAATGGCCACGCCCAGAGCCGCAAACAAAAGCGCGATCAGCACCATGAATCCCATTGCTAACGGCACGGTGTAGAAATGGATCGGGCGAAATCCGGCGATCACGCAAATCGCCATCACCAGCAGCCCCTGAATGATGGCTACTGTCGATCCGCCCAACGTGCGCCCAATCATGATCTGGATGCGCGGCACCGGCGCCACCAGCGTTTCTTTCAAAAACCCGAACTGGCGATCCCACAGCAGTCCAAGGCCGGAAAAGATCGACGAGAACAAGACTGACATGCCGATGACGCCCGGCGCCACGAACTGCAGATAGTTGCCGTTGCCGGCGCGTTGAAACACCGGCCCCAACCCGAAGCCAAGCACCAGCAGATAAAGCATCGGCTGGCCCAGCGAGGCCACAATCTGGGCTCGTGAGCGCGAGTATCGCTTCAGTTCCCTCAGCCAGAGAATATAGATTGCGCTCATCGCTTGCCTCCACTCCACATGCGCGCAAACTGCCGCATCGCGTCGGCCGAGTCCGCGCTTTCGTCGCGAATGGTCGAACCGGTTAGTTTGAGGAATGCCTCTTCAAGGCTCTCCGTGCCGGTTTGCTCCTTGATCGCCTTAGGTGTTCCCTGGGCCACCAGCTTGCCGTGGTCGATCACTCCAATGCGATGCGCTACGCGGTCGGCTTCGTCCATGTAGTGCGTAGTCAAAAAGACCGTGACCTTCTCCGCCTCATTGACTTTCTTCACGTGATTCCACAGTTGGTTGCGGCTCTGCGGATCAAGGCCCAGCGTCGGCTCATCGAGAAACAGAATCCTCGGCGTATGCAGAAATCCGCGCGCTATCTCCAGTCGCCGCTTCATGCCGCCGGAGAATTTCTTCACCTGATCGTTGCGCCGGTCCCACAATTCGAAAAGCTTCAGCAATTCTTCCATGCGTGGGCGCCGCACCTTGTGAGGCACGTGGTAAAGCACTCCATGCACTTCCAGGTTTTCCCACGCCGTCAGGTCGCCGTCCAGGCTCGGATCCTGGAACACAATTCCGAATCGCTTGCGGGCTTCATTCTGGCGCACGCTGGGGTCCAGCCCGTCCAGTTCGATTTCGCCACTGGTGGGCTTCAGCAGCGTCGTCAGCATCTTGATGGTGGTGGTTTTGCCCGCCCCGTTGGGACCGAGAAAGGCAAAGATTTCTCCCTCTTCCACGTCGAACGAAACGTCGTTTACGGCGGTAAAGGAGCCAAAGGTTTTCACAAGGTTGCGCACACGGATCATCGACAAGCCCCCGATTGAGACAATACTGAACGGTTTAGTTCAGTTTGTCAACCGGCAATTCCATTCCTGGATTCAATATGATCGCCGGCTCAAGTGTCCGCGCACTTCGCTAGCCACGAAGTCTTCAGATTGATTGCCTCGGATGCCTTCTTGTCCGGTACAGTCAGCGGCTGCTCGGCTCAGCCTTCGCTTGAGTCGCCGGTTCTTCGGGTTCGATTGTTTCAGCCTTGGCCTCCGATGACTCAATCATTCGCTCAGCCGCTTCAACCTCTCCGGCAGTTTCAACCTGGCCCGCAACGGGATCCAAGCCAAGCATTGCATCAACGCGATAGCCGGCAGCCTCTGCCTTAGCCAACGCTTCGTCAACCCCGTTACGCATCTCCTTAATTGCGGCGCGATTGGGCTTATCTTCGCAGCCCATGCGCAGCAGCGACGGCATCAGCAGCCACCAGAGCAGTTCCTCATACGATTCGCGAACCAGGTAAGCATGCCCCTTCGCCTCATGAACGCCGGTCAGCCAGCGCACATCCGGATCATTCCACAGGGAAGGCCCCAGTACCGGCGAGAGCGCGATCGTTTCTTGGGCGGTCGCTTTCGGTTGGCCAGGAGCCGCTTCCCTTCCCGCCGGAGCGGCGACCGCAGGTTCACCATCCTTGACCGCCTTACCCAAAACCGCTTCGGGCTTGGCTTCGGCGGCTGCAACCTCTTCCTTGCCGACGCCCGCATCGGTCAGCAGCACCACCTTGATGCGGGCCGCGACGCGCCATCCCTCTTCGCCGTCGAAGCCGAGCGCACTAAATGCCTGGGCGAATGGTTCCCGCAGCCGCAGGCGGTCAAACAGATCCAGCGCCACGCGTTCCGGATGATCCGCGTCGATCGATTCGGCCAGCAATTCCAGCACACACCAGGCCAGCACAGGCCCCCACATCGCGGTGGCCGTAAACTGCGGACTAGGGCTGGGCAGCACGCGCCGCGCGGCCGCGGTCCACGGAGCCGGAAACAGAGCCTCGATGGCCGGAATGCGCATGGCGCCGCGCAACCGCTCGCGGAACACCGGACCCAGCAACACGGGATTGGTAGGCATTTCCGCCCCGGCCGTCTGCCGATCCCCGCCCAGGCGAGACGCATAGGCCGTCTGCGCCGCACGCAGAAAACTCTCGCAGTGCGACCACGCCAGTTCAAAGAACTCGCTCCGCTCCCGCTCGATCTTTTTGTCTTTTCCTGGCGCCAAGGGACCCGCGGACTGAGTCCCGCCGCCCAAAGTGCGCGGATGCTCCGCCAGATCGGCGAGCAGGCGCACAATTCCAGGATCAAGCTGCTGACGAAGCGCCTCATGCACCGGCTGCAATTCCAGATTCACCAGCGCATCGGCCAGGTTGGGAACACCTCTTCCGTTGAGCTGATCGCACAGCCGGTCCCAGCGCTGTTGCGCGGTAACCCGCAGCTCGCGCCAATCGAGAAAAACGTGGCACTGGTAGGCGTGCAGATCGAGCGTGAGGCCATGCTCCGATAAATCCTTCGCACGGCGCAGGTATTCAAGCCCGGTGAGCGAGTCGCGCCATGCGAGGATGGCGGCCGTATCGCCGCTCAGCCCCAGGCCCTCCCGCAGCCGCTTCTGGCGCAACTGTCCCGCGCCCTTGTCCGCATAGGCCGCGGAGAAATCGACGGTGCCGCGCGTGGCGCCGTAACGGTTGTTGTAGACCACCAGGGCGCGCTCGCCGTCCTTGCGATTCGAATAGGCAAAAATGTTCTCGTCCACCGAACCGTTGTCCTGAAAAAAGTCGTAAAGCAAAAAGTCGCTGCTCTCAGCGAACAGCCAGCGGCGATACAACAGGGGCGCAATCTCGCGTTCGTGGCGTTCCACCAGCCAGTGATCTGCCGTCTCGTCGTAGCGCGGCCGCTGATACTCCATGCCATATTTCTCGGTGAAGCCCTCAATCTGGCCGTGCCCAAACATCGGCAATCCCGGCAGAGTAGACATCATCGCCGCCACGCCGAAACATTTGTCGCCCGTGCCAAACTGGTCGATGGCCGTGCGCTCGTCGGGATTGCTCATAAAGTTCACATAGCGTTTCATAATATCCGGGTCGAACTCCAGTGTGTTCTTGATCACCGAACGATATTTGGCATTGTCCTCGTCGCGCAGCATCACCATGAAGGCGCTGTTATACACGCGATGCATGCCCAGGGTGCGGACAAAATAGCCTTCCATGAGCCAGAACGCTTCCGCCAGCAGCAGCGTGCCGGGCACTTCGGCAGCCACGCGATCCACCACCTCGCGCCAGAACTCATGCGGCATGCAGCGGTCAAATTCGGCCTGGCTCATGCCATATTCGGCGCGCGACGGGATCGCTCCGCTCGAACCAGGCCCCGGAAACCACAGGCGATGAAAATGCCGCTTGGCCAGGGTCATGGCCGCGTCAAACCGAATCACGGGAAACAGCCGCGCCACATGCAAAATGGTTTGAATGACGTGCTCCCGCACCGCGGGGTTCAGGTAGTCGAGCTGCGCCGTGTCGTTCCACGGAAAACTGGTACCGTCGTTGCCGTGGTAAATGTATCGCGTCTCGCCGCTCGAGCGATCCTGGCGGCGAAACACCACCGCGGCATCCGTTTGCTCGAAGTAGTGGTCTTCAATCTTGATCTCGACGCGCCCATCGTGCGAGAGATCGGGCCCATTGAAACTGTAGGCCGGATACGGCGTGTCCTGCCTGGAGATAAACCACTCCGGATGTTCGATGACCCATGGCGAGTCGATGCCCATGTGGTTGGGCACCATATCGCTCGCCAGCCGCAGGCCGTGCGCATAACACCGGTCGCGCAGTTGCGTGTACGCGTAATCGCCGCCCAGATCGTCAGCGATGCGGTAATCGAATAACGAATATGCCGAAGCTACGGCGTCCTGGTTCCCGCACAGTTGTTTGATGGTCTTCGAGGCGCGGCTCCGCTCCCACACGCCGATCAGCCACAGCGAATTCAGTCCCCGGCGCGCGAGGATTGCCAGTTCCTCGTCGGGAATCTCATCCAATCGCGCAATCCTGCGGCCATACTGCCGGCTCAACTGCGCCAGCCAGACATAGGTGCTCTTGGCGATCAGCACTGTGTTCGGCATCCAGGCCGTGTCCTGGCTGAACTTTTCATACTCCTGCGCCGGATCGCCAAACTCGGGCACTTCGGCGTGGCTCCCCATCGATGGCCACTGCTGCCCGCTCTCACGGCGGCGCCTAGCCGCTGCTTCTGCAGCGGCGCGTGCCTGAGCAGCAGACGGATTGAACTGCATCCAGATGGCCAGTTCTTCCTCGCGCAGCACTTCACCCGCCATCAGCAGCAGCCGCTCCAGGCTGTCGCCCAGCAACGGCTTCCACAGCCGCCGGATGAGCGCGAGTTGGTCCGCAAGCGATCCCGGCGAATCCAGCGCCGGCGCGCGCAACAGCTCCAGCAGGCTCACCGCCTTGGCGCCCTCAATCGGGATCAGCGGGCGGGTGGCAAAGTACTCGGGCAACTGCCGCGTCACTTGCCGGTAGACGGTCTTCTCGGCCAGCGTTTTATCTTCAAAAAGCTCCTCATACGGACGAAAGGCTTCATTCCGGTTGGCCGTCCACAACAGCAGCAACTCCTCCAGCGCGGCGGCCCGGTGAGGATTGCCCTCTGTGCTTCCGGCCAGCCATTGCCTGGGTGTCTCCAACCCGCGCATGACGCTCGTGCCCGGAAAATGCTCTACAAAGGTCAGCAGCATTGTGTCCAGCGCCTCGGCGCCCACCTGCGCCGCAAACCAGTCGAGTGCGCTGGTCATCACCTCGGGGTCAAACTGTTTGCGATAGAGCGCCATGACCACGTGGCTGGCCTCGTCAATCAGGCCCATGGCGTAGAGCGCGCCGGCATGCACCGTCCGCTCGGGATGATTGTCCGCCTCGCGCACCTGGTTCATGCGGTGCGCAAACTTCCGGCACGCGGACAAATTGGCGAAGACGACGTTCCCCGTATAGGAAAAGAGCAGCTCCGCAAACTGGTACCGGTCACGCGCTAGCCGCGAAATATGGAATTCCATCATAAGAAGTCGAGCTCCCGAACTCCTGTGGCCACTCTGCCAGACCAACCTGCCGCCGCCACGAACCCTTGCATGGCTTGTTGTCTGCCAATCAGGCTCATCTTTTCCTGCGCCAACGCGCCAAAAGGTAAAGTACCACCTGGGGCGGCAGACACGCTGGAGTGTGCGATTTTAACCGGGCTCTGGGGTTGCTGGCCGCAGACCCCTCCGGAGTCTCTCACGAATTGCCTTTTATTCCGATCCGGGGCCCGGCAGGGAGTTCCTCTGGCATTGCATCCGGCATCGTTTCACCGGTAGACTGGTAAGGGCCGCGGTCGATTTGCGCGCAGCAGGGGAACTCATCGGCCAACCGCACGTCCAATAAGAGTGCTGTTGAAAGCGCCCCTGGATGGGTGTTAACAGAACGGAGAGGTGGCAGAGCCCGGTTGAATGCACCTGACTCGAAATCAGACATAGTCGCAAGGCTATCGGGGGTTCGAATCCCTCCCTCTCCGCCAGCTATATTTAGAATCAACAACTTACTAGATGCGAACCTCCAATACCGTTAATTTCCCGGCAGTTTCGCAAGATTCCCAATCGCAATGGAATTGGAGAGGCTCTCCGGCGGGAGCCATATGTGCCGATTCGGCGGCAGTTCTCTGACGGCAATTTCGGCAGTTCCCTTTCTATTTGAAAGGGGACAGGAGAAAGTTGACTCTTCGACGACTGCATGATCTGGACTAAAGGTAGTGTTGGTTGTTACGGAAGAGCCTAAGCAGCCCGCTGGCTGCCTGAGGAGTTCGAAAGCTGAGGAATTGGCGTACTCGTTATGCGGACATTGCCGACAGTCCGAGAGACTGCTTGCGCCAGTCCATCGGGATTAAGGCGAGCAAATCGTCGAGCGAGAGTGGAAGCGACTCGGGCCGGGTCATCATGTTTTCAATCGACTGCGGGCTCAGTTGAACCAGCTTCATCTGCATGCGGATAAAGCGGGGAGACACGCCGTCGATGCCGGCCAATTGGGCAATGTTACTGGATTTTCCCGTAGTGATCTGCTCGTACCAACGACGCGCGCTAGCAATGGCTTTGAGGATGGCCTGGTGGCTGGCGTCGGTGGTGATATTTGTATCGCCGACGACAAGGCGTACCGCGCGGCCCTGCCGAACATGTCGGAAGGGACATTCAATCGACGCAATCTGATCCTCTGTAAGGCTCTCTAACCGGATCGTCGGTACCTCTGTCAAGCCGAGGAGTTTTGCCGCCTCGACGCGACCGTGGCCGGCAATGATCTGATTCTTGGCATCGACAAGTACCGGATTTGTAAGACCAAATCTGCGGATGCTCTGGGCAATCTGCCGGATCTGGTGTTTGGAGTGAGTGCGGGCGTTGTGTGGGTGAGGTTTTAAAGAAGTGATGGGCATGTATGCAACAGAAAGGTCTGCATTCGGGATTGATGTTGAATTGGCCTGTGGCTGTGTAGGAATAGGAGCTTTCATGAACAAGAGTGTCTCAGAAAACGACTATAAAATACTGAAATCTGATTGTACAATAATGCGATTGTTGTACACTCAATAATCATGGATACGCGACGACTCTTGAAGCCTCGGAAGATTGGATACGAAGCAGACCCCATCTTGGCCAAGCAAAATTTGAACGAGCTAGTGAGGGTTCTAAACAAAACGAAGATTAAAATCGCCCGGGCTAACGATCGGCACAATTCTCGAGTTCATCGCCTTGAACTGTCCCCGCACCAGACTGAATTGCGGCGGCTGATCAAGAAGTGGATGGAATCCGGTCCGAATCTAAGAAGAATGTTCAAGCAGGAGCCTGAGCTCGCAGACCGAACAAAAAATGGACGGACAATTTTCTGGCCAACAGGGACAGGCAGAGGATATCTGGATTGGGAGGCGTACCCCTCCGAATCCGAGCCGGAATCGCCAGAAGTCCTCGCCCTATGTGACTTCATGACTCTGATCACGAATCCTGACTGGGAACTGCTGGGCGGTCCCTGTGTCCGGTGTGGCGACTACTACCTAAAGAGAGCTAGGCGGCGGACCAAGTACTGCTCGAGGAAATGCAGTTCTAAGGAAACCGCCATTTCCTCAACCCGGAGTTGGCGTGCGGATCAACAAGAGAGGAAGATAAGCCGCGCGCAGGAGTGCATTGACGAATGGTGCAATGTCAAGCGTCGGGAAGCCTGGAAGACGTGGGTGTCGCGCAAGACAGGATTCACTGACCGATGGCTGACGCGAGCGGAGCATAATGGGAAGATAAATCCACCTAGCACTCCTCCAAAGTAGTCAAATCACCGGGAGCAGCAAGACGCTGGAGTTGAACGCTAATGCGCGGCCCCCAGTCTGACCCTGGCTTTTGTGCCCTCAATGAGCGGCAGATTGGTCTGGGCGCCCCCTCTTCGCCTTGTATCAAAAGGGATCCAAAATGCCGTTCTGCAAGCCCAACAGAATCAACGGCCGAATCTGCAGGATTCGGCCGTTTCAAAAGGTAAGGGTTAAGGTACAGTGGAACGCGGGCTATCGTTGTCTTCGGCAGGCGCTTAACCTTTACTTTCGGACTCACAGCCCGTTCAAGACTGGAGCTTCTCAATTGGTGAGGTTGCGCTCGATGAGGAGAACACTCGTAGTGTACGCGAGAATCAGCGCACCTTTGCTGCGAAGAGCACGTGATGCGCGAGGATGAAGAGCGTTTTTCGATCTGTGCCGCCGAAGATGAGTTGCAATGGACGCTCGGGCACGGCGATCTGCGCGATCTGCTTGCCGGCCGGCGAGTAGACGAAGATTTGGCCATTAGCTACATAGACATTCCCGTTGCTGTCGACGGCTACACTCTCGCCTCCCCGCTGTGCAAAGACCTTTAGATCTGTGAGCGCTCCATCCGGGTTCACCCTGCCGTTGTAGGTGATGTCTTCCGACTCGCTGCTGACATAGACGCGCTGACCGGGCGCGGCCTTGAGGAAACCGTAGGTGTCGAGGTTGTCGCTGAAGCGCCAGCCTGAGGTATCTGTCACAGGGCCCTGCTGAAAAACCCGCCCCGCGGGCAATATCACACTGCCATCTGCCGAGACGTACTCGCGCGCTTTTGGCGTGGTCACATTCGCCGCGAACATCTCGGCCAGTGTTGTAAACCGCATCGTATTCAGATCGAGCTGGTCTTTGAACTCGCCGTTGTTCCACCAGTTCACGGGGAGAATGACGGAGGCGTTGGCGTGAATCTGGGCGGGCTGAGGTTTCAACACGCTGAGTTCTTCTGCGGAGATGCCTGGGCGGAAGGTGTAAACAGTGCTTTCCGTGCCAGCCGAGGAGAGCACCAGCAAGTTACCCGAACGATCGAACGCGAGATTGACGGGATCGAGAGGGTTATCGCGTTCTATCGCGAGGCCCTCTTTCTCCGACCAGGAGTAGATGCGCTGGTTGTGATGATCGACGAAGTAAAGCTTGCCTGCCGCGTCGACGGCCGCACCAGAGATGGAGAAGAAGCCGTCTTCGAGCCTGTTCACTCGACCTTCGGAAGGTAGAACGGCAGATGCGTCAGGCGGCACGGGCAGTTGCGGATTGCCTGGAATGTCCAGGACAGCGAACTCGCGCTCGCGTACTTCGAGATGATGCGTGATATCCTCAATCGCGTTTTCGTAGGGGAACTTGCTCAAGCGCAGAAAGGTGCCGCAACCGTTGTTGTCGCAGATCGCGTAACCGCTCTCAGCATTCACGTGAACGTTGCGAAAATGAACGTCTGATGAGTTGTAGATTCGGACAGCGGTGGGAAACGGCGCGCGCGAACGAGTGACGCGATAGGCGTGGTAGTTGGCGAAGGTGATGTTGCGAGAGAAGTCGATTTCGAGCGAAAGCGACTCGGGACTTTCGCCAGCTTCTTCCTCGGTCTGCGGGGCGTTGATGTCCCAGTTCTCTACGTGATCGAACTTGATCTCGTTGCGGACGTGGTGCTCGTTGGACAGTTCGTAGACATGGCCGGGCGTCTTTGTGTTCGATACTAAAAAGCCAGCCTGCGCGAACGTGTTGGGTGTCCAGATGTCGGCAAAAGTGCCACCGCCACTGTCAGCGATCCAGAGGCTGGGATACTGGCTGTCCCAGCACTTGCGTAGATCGGGGTCGGCTGTGTGGTTGTTGTTGTAGGGGTTGGTGCCGCTGCCGTGGCCGCCGAGGAAACGCACGTCATCAATGAGCGACTGCTCGCCTGCTTTCCAAAGCACCGCTACGGCGCGCGGATTGATCCCTCCCGTAAACACGCCTATACCGCTCAGGATGTTCACGCCTCCGGCTGGAGCGAGGATTACGGGCTTGGGTGCGCCGATGCCTTCATAGCCGGGAGTTTCGTCGAGCAAATCGATCTGCGTGAGCGTGGGATGGAGGCCGATGAGCACGGTCCCGGGTCCGAGCGTAAGAGTGTCGCGTACGACGTAATGGCCGCTAGGGAAGTAGAGCACGCGATGCGCGTCGATGGCCTGTTGAATGGCGGCGGTGTCGTCGCTGCCGCCGTCGCCTTTCACGCCGAGCGTGTGTACGTTGATCCACTCGCTGCTGGGCGGAAGGGCGCGGATGGCCGGTGAAAGTGTGGCGGGCATAGAATCGAGCGGAACAGCTTCATACTGCATACCGATTGTGCCCATCTGGCCTTCGCCGGGAACGATGAGTCCGTAATTGAAAGTTCTGACCTTATAGAATGTGCCCTTTCCGGGAACGGTTTTACCGCTTTCGCGCAGTTTGGCGAAAGTCGGCGCGTTGCTGAGGATCGCGTCCTCGAATCCGATTTCGGTGAGGGGGCTTTGCTCCAGACTGATAATGACGATCGGGCCGGTGATGTTCTCGAAACGCGAGTCCTTAACCCAGAGCTGGTCGGGATAACCAGGGTCGAGATCGATGGCCGTCGGCACGTTGCGGAAGCTGTCACGGATCAGGGTCAGTCCAGCTTCGTGCTCGCGGATGGCGGATTCACGCTGGCCCTCGAAGGTGGAGTCGATCAGGGTGAACTGCCATGCGGGCGAGGTCTTTTCGCTGAGGATGGCGTAGCGGCCGCCGTAGAAGTGCAAGTCCTCGGCCTCGTTGCCGATCTGGTAGAGCGCAGCCAGGCCAGATCCAATGTGGAAGTCCATATGAGTGAGAAAGGCGTGCTGCGCAACATGGAAGCGGAGGGCAACGGCGGCGGGATTGCCGTCGCCAATTTCGAAGTCGATGTTGGTCATGGCCGAGTAAAAGGTGCTGGAGTTGGCGTCGGCCACGTTGGGGTTAGGCGGCACGGTGTCGGGCGGCGGGAAGGCGATGGGACCGCCGGCGCGCGTGGCTTCATGCGGTGCGAGGCCGGTGAACATGACCAGAATGCCCATTCCTTTTTGAAAGCCGGGAGTATTGGGCGGAAGGATGAAGACGGGGCGCGTGGCCCCCCAGCCGATGAGGCGCACGCCGGGCCAGACGTAGATGGTGCGGGTGAGCGTGTAGCGGCCCGCGGGGATGAAGACGATGCCTTCGCGCGCGGGGCCTCCGGCCTTGTCGATGGCGGTCTGCAGTTCAGCGGAACCGTCGGCGTTCGCGGCCGGCGCGTCGAGATTGACAGCTCTCGGATCGTCGGGGCGCGTGGTGATGACCGATGCGGCGAATACCCCCTGGCAGAGGCAAAGCGTAAGAGCGCATAGCAGAGCTTTCTTCACAGTTTGTCCGCAAACCGGCATGTAGCCGAGCTCAGGAATCCAGCATACGCCACCGCAGAGCGGCGATTCTTCGTCCTTCCGAGTCCGGTCCGCACAGGGAATCCGGAAGCGAAGCGGCGAGTTCCGTAAACTAGCTACATCGGCGTTTTCCATTACCTATCCAATCACCTGGCGTTCCTCAGGCTTGCAAGGGGAAGCGCACTTCGCCGCGAAATAAGCAATGTAGACCGCTGGTAATTGCAATTCACTTCATCGTCTGCTTTACAGCGCATTTTCGGAGCCTGATAATCTCCTTTCGAATTCTAATCGACCCTTGACCAAGGTTCGCTTTCGAAGCCCCGCCGCGGCTGGACCGCTTCGCTTTGGCCAACGAGTTGGCAACAGACGAACAACTCCGCGAGGCAGATCGCAATCGTCAAGAAGAAACTGCAACTCAACGGTTCGACCCTAAGTTGTCTATGGGCGCCTGTCGGTCGATATATTCAAGAAAGCCGAGATGTCATGCGCCCTTCAGTACTTTCCATTGCAATCCATCTCCATCCTCGATCTTTAACTAATTGACGCTACCCACTTATTAGCCGACAACAGGTGGAGCTGATCTCGAGTACCCGGGATCCATGGCCGGTTCCCGCAGTCTGGCTATCTCCAGAGCCTGGAGTACGAAAGCGTTCCAGGCGAACACCCGGTGATAGCCACAAAGTTTATTCCTTGAACCGGTCGGCAAGTACTCCTGGCTCGTCGGAAAGTCCTCGTCTGTGTGGATTTCTGCCCACAGCCGGTTCGCAATCGCATGGTCCGCCTTCTGCCATCCATGCAGCTTGCCAGTCACATAGCCGCAGATCTCAATCCTCATCCAGCTGCCACCGTTGTAGTAAATGCCGTCAGCCGCCTTGTTGGCATAACTTGCGGCGTAGGAGTCACTTACCATCGGATGCCACTTCTCCGTAAAATAGCTCCACTCTTTTCCCCCCGCCAGGCCAATAAAGATCGGCCTCACTGTGCCGCCTTCGCCGGGGTAGGGGCAATCCTCCCTCGGTAGCATTGCCGGGATGTGGTTGAGGTGATTGACAACCATTTCATCCGTCAGAATTGGCCGCTTGAAAAGCCAAAGGGATAGAAACTCGGGAAAGATATCGGGAAAACCGATTGCATCGTGTATATTTCGAGCCGGAAAGAGGAAGCCGCTCTTCGCATCATAGTAGCTGCGATATTCCTCCTCAGCCCTTGCCAGGTAGCTCTCCGAGATAGATCCGCTCACTTCCGGGATCTGAAGCTCGCGAATCACTCTCAGCAGTACAGCTAACATTCCCTGGTTTTCGCACAGAATTCTTGTACCTTCGGGATAGTGAATTACGTCGAGTTGACCCATAACAAATTGCGCCGTGCAAATAGCCTCGCGCGTAGGATCATAAGTTCGAAGACAGTACTCCGCAGCTCGTCGTATTTTGCCCATCTGAAGTTCCGTACCGAATCGACGGCGGTTGAGCAGCGCCCACATGAGCCATAGCGGGGCTGAGTCATTGGATTTGCGTTCCAGGTTGGCAATGTTCGGTTCTACGAGAGTGTTGATGGCGCCGTCGTCGCCCTGATTGTCGGCCCAGGCAGTAAAAACCTTCTCGTTCAGTTCGCGGTTATGAATGCCGGAGAGAGCGTAGAAGCTGTCGCGCAGATACATTTCGCCAGCAGCCGAATACCAGATGCTGGGGGCCAACATGGGACGAAGCTCTGCCATTTGGGCATTCCAACTCAGCATCATGACGTCTGCATAGAGCACCTTCTCGGTCTCGCCGCCTTTGCATTGAAGACCGTCGGCCAATTGAAGCTGACTGGCGAGCCGATACCCGCGAAGTGTGTCGGGAATCGCATCACTCGCAAAGATGAACACGGTCCTGGTCTGCGATTGCCCCATTTCCAGGCGGTGGTACGGTTCGCGCCGAGTCGCCACACGGGAGAGTTGGATATCTCGCAATTCCATTGAGGGCAGGCTTGCGCCGCGATTCTCGTTGGCGCCCGCGTCCTCAGAATCGGTCAGCGACAGCGCGATAGCGGCGCCTGTGCCCTGCAGCGCGGGCACAACAAAGGTGTGATCAAAATCTGCGAAGATTGCGGGTGAGGCCGGCGCCGTGTCATTGAACAGTGTGAGATCACCAAGTTTCTTGAACTGGTTGTCTACATCCCATGCGTGAACCGATATCGGAACCTCGGAGCAATACTTGAGATGGACGGCGTAGATCTCGCCTCCTTTTGCCGGGAATGGGAAGAGTACGAAATCCTTCCTATCACTTGGAGCAAGCTTGACGACGGCGCCAAACTGCTCGACTTTCATATCGCCGCTTCTCTTCCACATGGAAGCCGCTGGAAGATCGACTGGCTTGCGGGAGCCCTCTCCAGACAACTGGACCGTGGCCTCACCGAATGTCTGCTGGATGCATGCGCCTTGCTTGGCGCGATCGGCGACATAGGGAAGAAAGTAGAGATTCAGATCGGGAATGCTGACGGGCGCTGGCTTCACGGGCGTTCCATCTCTCCGTATGATCCGGCTCCATTGATTGCGATACCCTGAATCGGTGAGCAGCCCTACGGTGACGCCGCTGGCCGTCCGGAAGCCTGCAGCAGGAAAATACTCATGTAGCGGCCCACCTTTGCAGTCTGCGTGGTCGAAACTCCAAAGCTTTGCGGGCGGCACTTCCGGCTCCAGACAATTAGTCAGCTGGTAAAGCAGCGTGTACATATCTGCCTGGCGTAACCGAATCGTCTTCATGATCACTTGCGAGGTCATAACTTCGTAGCTGACGTCGACAAAGACGGTTGTGCGCAGATTAGGGAGTTGCATGACTCCAGTGAGCTTGATTCGCCTTGCATCTCCGCTCCACGAAGCGGCTTTCCAGTCATCGGCCCGGTCTTGGAGGCTGTGCTCGCTGTTTTGGAAGATTGCAGACAATTCTCCGCCTTGATGGTGCCGCGCGATGGGTTGATCGCGAAACAGGATCGTGACTCCATATCCACTTTGGGCATCGCCTGACACCCGGAGAGAAACCAGACCGGGTTCAGATGGTTGAGCGGCGTGCAGCGAATCCGGCAGCAGGGTTGCGGCCGTCGTAAGTGCCGAAATGGTAAGAAACTCGCGGCGGTCCAGATGTCCCAAACTAACCATATTGACTTTTGCCTCGCATTGTTCAGGACTCTCTAACTCAAGCCCGCAGTTGCTGTAGGAAGAAAGGCCGGCTACAGGTCAGGGCAGCGGCGAACCCGTCACACCAATTCTAGAGCATTACCACCCGCTAGGCGCCATCGTCCGTCGAGTGCGGCGCACCGTTGGTGCCCGACTCGAGCGACTGCATCTCCGACATGGGATAGATCCCGGAAAGTCGGCCAGTGTCCGCCGATCTGCCTGGTCATGATCTTGGGTTGACGGGAACAGCCCAATGCACGTCTCCAGATCGAATTTCCCTGGAAAGGAGCTTCGGCGTCAACCGAAAATCCCTCTCGGCGACATGGGCGTTTGTCGGGACGGCGTTGTCGGAATTGATCGGTTAGGGAAGACGAGGAGGCGCGCCTTCAACGAGGTGCCTTCGATCGCAGTTGCTTAACTTAGGTGCCCAGCACATACAGTCGCAGCCGCGGTGATAGGCTTTGGCGCGATCTCTTTAATTGCAAGTTCAACGAACTGATAGTTCGCAGCATCAAGCGAATCGGGCACTTGGGACAGGCGCTCAAGCGCAGGTTATGTGCGTCTTTTGGCGCTTTCGCCTCATCGAATGGACAGAGGAGAATCGTTGATGGAAAAGCGAAAGCTGGGATTTGCCGGGCCTGAGGTGCCGGTAATTTGTCTTGGAGGCAACGTCTACGGGTGGACGCTGCCGGAGGCGGAGGCGTTTCGGCAGTTGGACGCGGCGCTCGATGCCGGATTGAACTTTGTGGATACTGCCGATGTGTATTCGCGTTGGGTTCCAGGGCACAAGGGCGGTGAGTCGGAAACGATTATCGGCAAGTGGTTTGCGAAGACCGGGAAGCGCAAGGATGTGATCCTGGCGACGAAGGTCGGAATGGAGATGGGCGAAAGCAAAAAGGGATTGAAAGCTGTGTATATTCGGCAGGCGGTTGAGGATTCGCTTCAGCGCTTGCAGACCGACTATATCGACATTTATCAGGCGCACAAGGACGATTCGGAGACCCCACTGGAAGACACGCTGGGCGCCTTCAACGAACTCGTGAAGCAGGGAAAAATCCGGTATATAGGCGCATCGAATTACAGCGGAGCGCGTTTGGCGGAAGCGCTGGAGACAAGCCGCAAGCATGGGTTTGCAAGCTATATCTCGCTGCAGCCGCATTACAACCTGGTGGAGCGACAGGATTACGAATCGGATCTTTTGCCGGTGGTGGAGAAGTACCAAGTGGGTGTGATTCCATACTTTTCGCTGGCAGCAGGCTTTTTAACCGGTAAGTATCGCAGCCAAAAGGACACCGAGAAGGCCGCACGGGGATCGATGGTGCAAAAGTACCTGAATGACTGGGGATTCGCGGTGGTTGCGGCGCTGGATGAAGTGGCGAATGCACACGGATCGACTCCGGCGCGCGTGGCGCTGGCGTGGCTGCTTGCGCAACCCGAAATTACGGCTCCGATTGCCAGCGCCACGAATGAGGAGCAGCTAGCCGATCTGGCTGAAGCGGCGAAGCTGAAGCTGGATGCGGAGTCGGTTCAGAAGCTGGACGAGGTAAGTGCTCGGAAGGTTGCGGCAGAGGCTCTGGCCGGATAGAGGTGAGAGATTCACTGAAGAAGGGGTCCGATTCTTCGCGAAATCTGCGGCAGAGTCGGACCCTTGGACTTACCCTGCACAGCCAAGTCAGCGGACTTGGCATGAAGAGCCAGGATGGATGTTCACCAGCATATTGGCGGCCGGAATTGGGAGCCGCTTCTGAAGGAACCTTCCTTCGCGGTATGCCTGCGAGATGCTCTATCTCTTGGATCCCTCATAACCATTTGACTCCTCACCTATCTCGGGCACCATTCGGCGGATGTGAAAATCAGCTTCATGCTTTGGCTTGCCGCACCATCTCGACGAGCACCGCTCGAGTGTCCTGTGGGGTGGCAACTTCGCGAAGGAAGTTGATACGAGCGCCCTTGACCCCATCTTTCGTCTTCAATTTGAGCGAGAAGCCCAAACGGTCAACCGAAGTCATGGTTGCCTCGTTTGCTTCAATCTCTGCATGGGCGCTGGCCAGCAGGATCATCGCATCGACATGATCCGCGTTCATGTGAGCGAGGATGCCGGGCGCGGCGTTGGCAAGCGGGTCCGGTGCGGCATGCTCGTAGTCCCCCGCCTCGACCCAGCCCATCACGCCGAAACCGCCGACGTAATAGAGATCGACGGGCTCAAGCCGGAAGAAGCTGAAGTCGGAAAAGTCAACCCAATAGCGACTGTTCTCATGGCGATCGAGGTATTGCTCGCGAACCGAAGTAATCTCCTCCTCTGGCACCGGCGCGGCGCGGCCTATAAGGGTTGCCCGTGCGGCGCCCAGTGGGTCGCTATCAGCACTCGTCTGCCCGACAAAGAGGCTGCACCGTGAATCTTCCTTCAGATTCTGCGTGTGCATGGCCATATTGCTGATGAGGAAGATGGGGCGACCCGCAGAATCAAGCGCGAAGGGCATCAGGGAACCAAACGGAAATCCCGGATGCTTGCGGGATAGCGACGAGAGAGTGGCGACAGAAACGAGCGACAGGAGAGTCCGGACACGCTCCGCGTGAGTTGGCTCCGGCAGTTGCGGCAACGCTGGGCCCGTGAATGCGTGTTGGCGGGGTGCGGATTCGTTCGGCGACATAGGGTTCCTTCTTTGCTTATATCGTACCTACACCTCTGCCTCAATCAATTCGTGCGACTTGCCATGACGCTGGTCGCCCGCTCGCCCACCCGCGCATTCGCGGCAGCCATTGGGAGCACGACCGATGCAATTCGAACCTGTGCCGGCGATCTGCAGAATTCCAGCACCGCCTTGAAGGCCGCGTCAAGGGCTATGACCTCGTCACCAACTACTTCAGAGCGCTCGACGCCGAAATCGGTGAACACCCTCATGATCCACTCGGTGACCCCCGGCTTGGTTGCGCTGGCGACGCCGACCGAAGCGGCGCTCACGCCTGTGACTCCAGCCTGTTTATAGACCTCAGCGAGCAGTGCGCGCAGATTCTCTTCGGCGACCCGTTCACCCACGCGCAGGCGCTTGATTGATCCGCTCTCCGCGAAGGCCAGGGCTTGCTCACCGGCAACAATGGAGGCGCGGGTACGCGTTCCTCCACCGTCAATCCCCAGGACTACAGCCATGATTCACTTGCTCCTTTAATCCGGATTTCAATTTCGATTTACATCACCTAACCTGATGGGTTCTTTCTTTCCGTGTCAGAGTCCATGCGAGTCATCAACCCAGAGGCAGCTTCCAATTCCGAGATATTCATGGGATGAAGTGGCTGCTTTAAATGCCTCTTAGTGAGAAATTGCTGCAGCGGCTTGCGGTTGGAAACTCCCGGCCTGCTCACGCTGTTTGCGAAGCGCTTCGTCGCGTTGTATGTTCATGAGTGTGTGGGTTTGCTGCGCTTCCTGTTCCGCAGCAGATTGGAGCCCCAAATGCGCATAGACATGGCTCAATTGGTAGTGGGCTGGCGCGAATTTAGGGTTTAGCTCGACCACATGCTCGAACGCCTTTCGAGCCCGCGGCCAATCTTCTTTCGATCCGTAGAGCTTGCCGAGCTCGAACGATGGATCAGGAGACTTAGGTTCCAACTGTTCCGCCCGTTCAAGCGCAACGATAGCTTCGTTCTCGCGGCCCAATCGACTTGCCAACAGGCCAAAGTAATACTCCAGAAGGTAGCGACCAGGTCTTTTGGAGCGAGCAGCTTGGAGGATCCGAATGGCCTCTATATCATTGCCTTGGCGCGCATAGGTTTGAGCCAAGCCAACATACGCGGCATCAAGTTCCGGGTTTTCGGCAAGTGCTGCATTGAAGGCATCGCGTGCAGCGGCGTAGTCGCCCTTGATCATCTCAACGGCGCCCAGACGTAACTGCAAGGGTGACGTTGCGGCAGTCTCTGACATTCCTGACTGGATGAACTGGATTGCCTCATCATACCGGTCCATGTCCATTAGCAGGCGTGTGTAATCCAGCGTTCGATCGGGATTTGAGGGATCGGCTAGGGCAGCAGCGCGATAGGCTTCCATGGCCTCGGACATTTTCTGCTGCATTTCAAATGCTGAACCAAGGAAACTGAGGATGTCAGCATTTGCGGGACGCTCGTTGTGGAGCGTGGTCAGAAGCGCGGAAGCCTCGGCGAACTGCCCGCCGTAGAGTAATGCCAGAGCGAGGTTGTAACGGCTCTCCCACGACGGGTCGAGGGAAGCAATCCGTTGGAAGCAATGAACCGCCTGCCCGTAGAACGCGTGTCGGCTGAGAAGCACAGCAATCGCATACTCCCGGACAGACGAAAGTTGGTTGGCTGTCTCCATGCTGTTGATCCGGCTGGAGGCCTCATCTATGCGCCCCATGCGGACTTCTGCTTCGATCAAACCAGCATCGGCATCCGAATCGTTTTCGATCAAATTTCCCGAATGAGCAGCCTGATCCAGCGCATCGGCGTCATGATTTGTCGCAAGTGCAAGCCGGAACAAATAGTAATGGGCAAAAGGATCGTTGGGATTCAGACGTGATGCTTCGCGCAACTCCGATTCCGCGGAGGCATATTTCTTTGCGGTGAGCAGATTGAATCCAAGGTTTCGATACGGTGCTGCTTGCCCCGGGTCAAGACGAATAGCATTGCGATAGTGGCTTGCTGCTTCATCGATGTGGCCTAGCTGAGTCTCTGCTATCCCCAGCAGGTTTTCGATAATCGGGTCGCGTGGGGCAAGGCGATGTGCCTCCTCCAACTTGACCAGCGCCTGATCGAAATGACCTTCTCGAACCAGTCGTACTCCGTCGTCAAGTGCCGTAGGTTGCGCGTGCAGTGAAGACGCAAGCGCAATCAGCAAAAAAGCAGATGCGACAGTCCGAATGCGGATCATTGCTTTGCCCCAGTGTTTGGATGGTCATCGGAGGGTAGTGCGGCCGATCTCTCGTTCTTGATGGCGCGCACCTGAGCAAAGACCTGAGCAGCTTCTGCAGTCTTGCCCTCCGAACGTAGTACGAGCCCGAGCTGATAGTGCGCGCCACCGTCAGGATCGTGCGCAAGCCCGCGCTTCAGAATCTCTTCAGCGCGGGTGTATTGTTTTTGCGCCGCGTACGCGTGGCCCAGTTGCTGATACGCCGGCCAAAGATCGGGTTTACTGTGGATGGCCGCCTCTAGATGCGGAATGGCTTCCGCGGCGTGATCCTGAGCCACCAGCACGGCGCCGAGTTCCCCGCTGGCCTCGGCATGTCCGGGATCGAGTTCCAATTGGCGAGTTAATTCAGCGAATGCATGATCTGCATCGCCATGCTTCCAGTAGAGATGACCAAGCCAGAAGTGCACGTCGGGAAGATTCGGCCGGGCCGCAGCCACAGCAAGATACTCTGTCAGGGCTTTATCATCTTCATCGCGATCGACATAAAGCTGACCGAGAAGCTGATGCACATGGTAGGAATCAGGCGCGACTGCGAGCAATCGGGCAATCTGCGCTGTTGCGATTTCACGGCGCGCGAGGACCAACTGATAACGCGCGGAGAGATCGCCAGGGTGGGTTGCCAACCAGCGAAGAAGCGCCGGCTCAGCGTCATCATAGTTATGCTGGTGAATGAATCGCGTTGCCTGGGCAAGAGAAGTTACAGCTGGCCTCGCGCTTTGCGGGGCAGGGGCAAGTTTCTCATAGGCTCGCTGCGTGGCATCGTCGTCTCCCAACCGCGCGTACATGTCGGCGAGAGCGGCGTATTTGGCAGGGCTTAGAGTTTGCTCTGCTTCCAGCTTGGTAGCAGCTTCCCTGCATAGCGTCAGCAGGGCGGCGTCTGTTTCTCTGCGGCCAATCCGATCCTCAACGGGAAGGCCCAATATATCGAGCGCCTCGCTTCTGTTGACCTCCATTGCCTGTCCGATGCTGGGGAGCCCCTTCGCCTGTTGCCCCATGAGAATCAGCAACTCTCCACTGCGAGCCTGCACTGCCGCCGATTGCGGCGCCAGTGCCGAGGCTTGATCAAGCTGCTCCTGCGCGGCGGGGAGGCGGGCTTGATCGATGAACACCTCGGCCAGTTCCAGGCGCGCATCGATGGAACGCGGGTCGCGTTCAATGGCGCGCCGAAGATGGCCTTCGGCCTTGGTCCAATCGTGTTCAGCGGCATACGTGCTTGCGTAGATTCGATCGGAGATGGCTGTTCCTGAGGAGTCTTCCACTAGCTGCTCCGACTGCTGCCTGGCGGCCTTGCCGTATGCCTCGCCAAGCGCGAAAAGCAGATCTGGGTCGTCAGGAAACTGCGAGGCAGCTTTTCGCAATTGAATCAATGCCGCATCCATCTGTCCGGAATCCCACAGCGCGGTTCCCAGCCAGCTCTGGGCCAGCTTTTCCTTCGGATCAAGGCGAATCGCCTCGCGCAAATGATTTACACCCTGCGCCGGATGGTTCAGTCTCACTTCGTCAATTCCAAGCCAAAGACTCACCCCGCGCATTCCGGGCCTCAGCTTTCCAGCCGAAGCAAAAGCCTTCGCGGAATTCTCGAACTCTCCCTGAGCGTAGTAGACGAGCCCCAGATTCGCATAAACCTCGGGCAAGCGGGGCTGGAGCCGCAAGACTTGCTGATACTCGGCAACCGCGTCGTCAAGCTGCCCTCGTTGCTGCGCCTGCTGCGCTGCCAGGAAGTGTTCCTGGACTTGAGCCTGAATCTGTGAATTGATAACCTGCGCGGTGCCGGCTGACGAGAGCACACATGCAATCTGAATCATTGCAGCGAAAACCAGAAATCGCCGACTGCGGATGCGAAACATGGATTGATAGTAGTTTATCTTCACGTCACTGAATGCCATTGCGTGATCCTGTACGGTATTTTTTTTATGAACCGATCATCCTGCTGTCTGGTTTGTGTTGGGCGCGAAAATGCAATTCTCCCGGACCTCGTTGAAGAGGTCCGGGAGGGTTGGGTTGATTTCAAGAGTCAGACGTAACAGGGCAGGTTCGCCCGGTGGCGTCAGAAGGTGACCCGCAAAGAGCCCTGGATGTTTCTCGGGCCATAGGCAAGGCCCGTGCCCTCCCCTTCGCCTGAGCTGTCGCAGTTTTGAGTCGCCGGGGCACAAGTGATTGACGTGTCAAAGCCGGTGAAGCGGTGCCGGTTGAACACGTCGAAGAACTCCACGCGGAAGTCGGTGTGGACCCGTTCGGTAAACATGGGGATGGCCTTGGTGACGTTGAAGTCCTCGCTCGTGTTGAAGAGTTCGCGGACGTTGCCGAGGGCGCGGGGCGCGTCGCCAAAGGTGAAGTTCGGCGCGGGCGTAAACGCCGCTGGGTTGAATCGGAGGCTTGTCCCATAGACGAATTTACTGTTACTGCTGACACCATTCGGATTCACCCCCGGAACGATGTTGGGACGGCTGGATGAACCGGTCGCGCCCTCGCCACCGGCGAAGATGCCCGAGGTCCAACCCGGCGAGGATACGCTGAGTGGGGTGCCGCTTTGGTACTTCTGGACGGCGGCAATCTTCCATCCACCGGCCAGCACGTTGACGGCTCCGCCTTGATTGGCAAACTTCTTGCCTTTTCCAAAGGGCAGATCGTAAGTCCAGGCCAGGACGACGCGCTGCGGGATGTCGAACTCGCTGAGGGCCTTCTCGACCTTCAGATTGTAGGTGTTCAACGCGCCGGTAGCGCCGCCACCTTCCCAGGCGGCCTCGGTCGGATACTCCGAGTCGGCATTGGTGATGTTCTTTGACCAACTGTAGCTGGCCAACACTGTCAGCCCGGCGCTGGTCCGCTTGGTTACCTGAGCCTGCATGGCGTCGTAAGTGTAGTCGCCGAAGGGATCGTCCATGGTCGCTGAATCCACCGTGACGGTTCCATACTGCGGGAAGGGTCGCAGGGCCTGAGAGACAGAGCCGCTGAACCCGGCATAGGGCGCTGCGACCAAGGGCTGGCCCGCGCAAGCCGGGCTTGTCGCCTGGTTGGCAATGTTGACCTGCAAACAGGAGCCGTACGACAGGTTAGCAGGGTTTCCCTGGTTGGGGTCATGCAGGAATGCCTGCAGGTGGTCGCCATGACCGCCGACATAGGCCACGTCAACAATGGTGTTGAAGGGCAGTTGGCGCTGCAAATCGAGGGTCCAGTTTTGGATGGTCCCGGGACGGTCGACCTTCGACTCGAGGAAGAGCGCATTGCCCTGCCCGTTCATGACTGTGGGGTCAATGAACGGCGGCAACTTGCCGGGATAGGCCGTGATCTGTGAGAGCGTACCAACCGGTGTCTGAGGAGTGCTCGGGATAGCGTAGGTGTAGCTGGAGGAGAAGCCCTGGCTGTCGTCCTCGGCGAAGCCGCCGACGCGCTGGGTGGAGAAGTAAATGCCGTAACCGGCGCGAATGACGGTGTTGGGATCGACCGAATAGGCGAGGCCGACGCGAGGACCGAAGGCCTTTTTGAAGATCGACTGCGGAGAGTTGCTGCCGAGTCGTCCCGTGCCGCTACCTTCGAAGACGTAAGCGCCGGGAAGGCCGCCCGCCCCCGGATTCGGGAGGGTTGGATCCACATAGGACATGCGGTCTGCCTGCTCGGTCACCGGGATTGGCATGTCGTAGCGCAGGCCCAGGTTGACGGTGAGCTTGTTGTCGACCTTCCAGTCGTCGGCGGCAAAGAAAGCAAGATACTTTGCGCGGAAACCGTTGACCTGGGGAATGACAATATCAGACTGATCGCCGTTTACGCTTGTGAATGCTCCTCGATAGAAGCTGGCGAAGCCGAAGCCGGAGTTGCCGTCAGACGGAGTGCTGGTGGGGCCTTGGGTGAAGTTGAAATGGCCGGCGCTGCCGGTCAGGATGCCGAGGTTGAACTGCGCGGCGCGGAATTCCACGCCGAACCGGAAGCTGTGACGGCCCTTCTGCCACGAGACCGCGTCGTCATATTGAAAGACGTTGTCGTCGAAGACGCTTTGGCCATCGCTGGGCTCGCTGATGCCACTGCCCGGATAGTTGATGTCGAAGCGAGGGAAGACCGATTCGCCTACGCCCTTGAGGCCAAATTTACTCGCCCAGTCTCCGCCAAATCCGCCCTCTCCCGAGGTTTCGAGGCGATGGCGGCGCGTGAAGCCGGCGTTGAAGTGGTTGAGCATGGTGGGCGTGATGATGAAGTCATAGCCCAGACGCAAATATTTGTTGCCCTGGATGTTGCCGCCGGTGTAAAGCGGCCCGAGGCTTTGGGTGCTGATGTAAGGCATGTTGCCGGTGAAGTAACTGCCTGAAATTTTGTTGCGCGTGCCGATATTCTGGTCCATGCGTATGGACCACTCGTTGGCCTGCTCGAGGTTGGAGCTGACGTCTTCGATGTTGAAGTAAGGGCTGGTGGCGCTGGAGGGGGCGGAGGGCATGACCTTGGAAGCGGCGGCAAAGACCGGATCCGCGGCCTCGGTGATTTTGTTGTTGGGGTAAGCCTGGCAGGTCTGTCCCTGGTTGGCGCCTGTGCAGGTCGAGTAATCGTAAAGGATGTGGGCCGGGAAGGTCTGGCCGTTGACGATCAGAGGGGTTAGAAGGGCAGAGAAGTCGCCGCCGAGCATGGCCTGGGTGGGGGCCGATAGCTGCGAAATGCCTCCGTTTTGTTGCCGGAAGCCCTCGTAATTGAAGAAGAAGAAGGTCTTGCCTCTGCCGTTGTAAAGCCAGGGAACGCGCACCGGCCCGCCGACGCTTGCGCCGAAGTCGTTCTGGGTGTCGATGGGCTTCGTGTCTACGATCTTGCCGGCTTGCCCGTTAGCGTAGTCATTGGTCCAGCTGTTGGCATCCAGGACGCGGTTCTTGAGCAAGTCGTAAGCCGAGCCGTGCAAGGTGTTCGTTCCTTGCTTGGAGGCGAGATTGACCACGCCGCCGCTGGCGCTTCCAAACTGGGCGTCGAAGGTGTTGGTCATGACCTTGAACTCGGAGACGGCCTCGACGCTGAAGTTATATGTGACCTGCATGTTGGCCGAGGCGAGCTCGGTGGTGGCGCCGTCGAGCAGGATGTCGGCACCGCCCTGTTGTCCGCCGCTGAGCTTAAAGGCTCCGGCGGGTGGCGAGGAGGGGTTGTTGGTCATGGTGCCTGCGAATCCGGGCGAGAGTGCTGCAAACTCGAGCGGGTTGCGGATCTCGCCGCCGAAGGGCAGCGGCAGCGATTCCAGTACCTGAGGCGTCATCGTGAAGCCGACATCAGAGGATTCGGACTCCAGGTGCGAAGCGTCGCTGGTCACGGTCACCGTGGCCTGTTCGGAACCGACCTTCAACTGAGCATTGACGGTGGAAGTGCTGGCAACGGCCACGTCGATGCCGACCTGCCGGTATGCTTCAAAGCCGGTAGCGTTAACTTCCAGTGTGTAAGTCCCCGGCGGAAGCTCGGGAAACGTGAACAGACCCTCAGGGCCGGACGTGCTGTCGTAGGGGCTTCCCGTCTGGGTCTCCGTCAGCGTGATGGCTGCACCTTGAATTACGGCGCCACTTGTATCTTTTATGGTGCCGGTTAAGGTTCCGCTGCCCGATTGGGCGACAATGGGGACGCCTGCCACCAAGCCAAACGCCACCAACAGCAGTAACAATAGGCGCCATGTTCTGTGCGCCGTCGGTCGATTGCGATTCATTGTGTCTCCTCTCATCGTTTGCATGGTTTTCAGGCCTCCATTTGGCTTGCGGTAAAGCTTGCTACGGGGGATGTGCCGTTTCCCGCCGCAGTCAGACCCCGAAAGATCTGGTTAGCCACCTTGATAGAAAGCAACTGCAGCAGTGCAATAACAGGTAAGGCGTACTTGAGAGCTGCGATTCCCGATCCCCAGAATGCAATGCCCAGGAATAACAGACACCCCAGGCTGCGCCCCAGAAACAGCCCGAATTCGTGGTTGAAGATGTAGGCGTACTGGTTGCGACCCTCGATATGGGAGACCACGTCGACCACCTGCAACTGGATTGGATAATAGGCAAGATCCAGCAACGGCTTTGCCAACAGAAGGCACCCGATGAAGATAAGCACACCCACGGCGTTGAACAGCAGGGTATTGGTAAGCGCACCGAAAAAGAACAGGAGTAGTCCGGCAGAAAAGACGATGATGCGATCTTTGGGCGCGGCTATCCGGCCGGCCAGATACATGAGGCAGGCGGAGAAGACCCCGCCAATAGCCTGCGTGGCGCCCAGGGTTCCCTCCTGGCCTACCAGCAGCATGATCAGCATCGCTGGCGCGGTAACAATGTACCCCTGTGCAAGCCCCTTGAGCAGGGCCAACTGGAGCATTTTCCACCACAGCGGATGAAAATGGAAGAAGACGAAGCGAGTTCGTTTTGGGTTGCGGAAGGTGCCGCGTTCGAGGATCCCGGCGGCCAAAATCGTCAACCCAAACACCACCAGCGCGATGATGTGGTAGGCACGGTTCGCAACCCCGCCAAGCCAACCGTAGAGGGCGGTGCCGCTAATGAAGAAGCCAATGAGAGCTGGGACCGCGACGGCGGCCAGCGAAGCTACGAAGTTCTCCAGTCCGTAGTAATAGTTCCGGTTCCCATCGTTGGTGGCGGTCAATGCCAAGTAGCCGCGATTGGCCCAGAAGATTCCTGTGGCCAATCCCATGGTGAACCCCGAGGTCGCAACGCCGATGGGTGTGAGAATGCTCAATTGCATCATCAGCATCATCGCCGCTCCTGAAAGCACCATGCCGGCGGCGTATAGATGCTTGGCGCCAACTCGGCCCAACAGCTTGCCATTGATATAGAAGGCCAGCGGTGTGGCCGCGTAGATCGACAGTTGGTAGGTGACCACCTTGTCGACTGCGTGCGAGTTCCGCATGACATACGCAGCCACGAAGATCTCGATCACCGGCAGGACAAGGGCATAGATCATGTTGGACACCATCAATACCTGCATGGAGTGCGAGCAGCGAAGGAATACTTCGAATTCCTTGCGCAAATGGTTCATGCCTTCGCTCCTTCGGGCACAGCAAGAGTGGCCAGGATGTCTGATATAGACAAATGCGCAGCGCAGATCACGCTGTCAGCCGCGCCGTAGTACATGGTGATCCGGTCCCCATCAACCAGATGGCCGTTGGTGAAGATGACCTGGCCGAAAAAGCCCTCCAACTCGTACGGAGTCGACGGCTCCATAATGGGCGCCTCGGAACGTGCCAGCACCCGCCAGGGTTCGTCGAGATCAAGCAGCAGAGCGCCAAGACAGTACCGGTTCTCCTTGGTCGCGCCGTGATAGATTTCAAGCCAGCCTTCCGTGGTCCGGATCGGTGAGGCGCCCGCTCCAACCCGAGCGCTGTCCCAGAACCCCTTGCGGCTGTGGGCAAGGCAACGATGACGGCCCCAGTGAATCAGGTCGGGCGACTCTGCCAGCCAGATATAATTGCCGCCCAACTCCGGACTGCTGGGACGGTGCAGCGCATAGTACTTGCCGCCTATCCGTTCCTCGAAGATCGCGCAATCCTTGTTGTGTGGAGCGAAGATCATGCCAACATGGTCAAAGTCCATCCAGTTGCGTGTCGTCCTCAACCCCACCCCGACACCGTGGTTAGAGACCTGCGTATAAGTCAGATAGTAGGTCTCGTCGATCTGGGCTACGCGGCAGTCCTCGATGCCATAGGTCTCCAGCTCGCCGCTTCCCATGAAGGGTTGGCTGCCCTCTGGTTCGGTAAAGTGAATACCGTCGTTGCTCGAAAGAAGACGGAGATGGGAGAGCGTGGTGAGATAGTCTTGCCCATCGAAACTGATAACACGGGGATCGCTCAGATCGAGTCTTGGATCGCTGGAGTCGAATTCAAGCACTTCCAAACTGCCGTCGGGGCTCAGGATAGGAAACGAGGTCTTGCCGGGAATCTGTACTGGGCGCTCAGCAACCCGCACCAGCAGCCAGTTCTTGCCCTGGTAGCGGAAAACTCCCGGATTCAGGAGACACGTGACTTCCATGCCTTCCACACTCGGGCGGAGGTCCGTTGGCCTGAGGATAGGGTTCTCGCCAAAGCGTTGAGCTAGGTCTTGCATCGTGGCCCTTCGTGGATCTTGGGGATCGGGCCTTCGCGTTGTCGTTTCGCCACAAATCAAACCGGAGCTCGGAAGGCAACAGAAACTCTCAATGACCGGTGCCAGAGTTGAAAAGGAACTCACTGAATAAATCATTGAGAATCAATGCGAAATACATGTAATTCGCATGTAGGCACATCGATTGATGGACACAGATGAGGCGCGTAAATTGCTGCCGCCGTACTCCGTAGGGATATTCTTCGAGCGAAAACTCATCGCGCCAATCCGGTCAGCGAATCGCAGCGATGATCTGCCAATCAACGCAGGAAAGCAGTCTCAATTTGGGTTCTCTGTTGCATATTCCATGTGCTAGGATGCGTCGAGTAGTCGGTTTTTCACATTGTGTATAAAACTGCTCATCATCAGGACGAATCAGTTGCGGATGCGAATCGAACCGGAGCGACGGAAGTTGATCCGGCTCTCCGTACAAATGCCCGTTGGCAATTGATAGAAAGAATCGTCGCCAGCCCGCCCTTCCAGAAGTCGGCGCGGCTCAGGGATTTGCTGTGTTTTCTTGCGGAGAGAACTCTCCATGGCCACGCTCAGGATTTAAGCGAACACCGCATCGGAAGCGCGGTTTTTGGTAAGGCTCAGGACTACAGCGTTGTCGAGGACAGCTCAGTTCGCGTCCAGGTCCGCCAGTTGCGTCTTAAGCTGCATGAATATTTTGATGGGGAAGGCCGCGGCGAAGCGGTTGTCGTAGAGATTCCCAAAGGGGCGTACACAACCCTCTTTCGGACCTTAGAGCACGGCACCGCTGCTGAACCCCAAGCAATTGGCCTTGGCCTGAAGTCCGGGTCCCAGCTTCTGCCCTGGGCTCTGGCCGCGCTATTCCTGATAACTACTCTTGTGGCCTGGTTTCGCCATTCGGCGGTTCCACTCCCGGCTCCCCCTCCCTGGCCTCTGGCCGCGCTTTTCGATTCGACCAATAACCCTGTTCAGGTGGTGGTTGCCGACATCAATTACGGCATGATGCGGCTCGTCGATGAGCAGTCGGTGACACTCGAGCAGTACTTAAGCGCGTCCTACAGGAGCGGCGCCGCGTTCTCAAACCCGCACCCCACAGCTCGCGACGTGCGCGTGAACAAGTATCTCTCTGGTTCCCTCTTGACCTCCTACGCGGACGTGGTCGTGGTCGACACGCTGATGCGCCTGAGCGGCAACTCGCGCGACAGGCTTGCCGTTCGCTCTGCCCGCGAGTTGCGGCCACGCGACCTTGAACAAGGCGCATTTGTCTTTGTCGGCAGCCCCAGTTCCAACCCCTGGGTGTCCTACTTTCAGGACAAGCTCAATTTTCAGGAGCGCGAAGGCGTAGTTGGAGAAAGTCTCAAGTTCTTCCAGAATCAGCACCCGAAATCAGGGGAGCAAGCGACTTACCAGGGATTGGCATTTACCGGAAGTTCAGGCGAGGACTACGCAACCATCTCACTGTTGCCACTTGCCAACGGACGCGGCAGTGTTCTCATCCTGCAAGGATTGCAACAGGAGGGGACCGAGGCTGCCGGGCTTTTCCTCGCCGACGCCGGCAACCGGCAAAAGCTTCAGGAAGCACTCGGGTTCTCCGGCTCCCCCACACAACCTGTCTACTTCGAAGCCCTCATCCGCACGCAAGCCGTTGCCGGGGCCCCCAATGCTACGTCCGTTGTTGCGACGCGCGTGATTCACCCCTGAGCCAGGGATCGATCTATTTTCGAAGCTCGATCACCTGCGCCTCGAACGGACCTAGCCTCAACTCGACTCCGCCCGCACCGGGTTGCAGCCGCTTCTTCCGCCGCAGATCGTAAACGTGGCCTTCTTCGCCCGGCGTTACAACCCGGACGCGTTTCTCTTCCGGCCACGGGTTGTAGTAGAGAAATGCCGGGGGCAAGTTCGGTTCCATGAAGTCCGTTTTACCCAGGTCCCATCGCAGCAGCCACGGGTCTCCCTGCGGTTGAATCATCTTGTCCAGCCACATTACATAGGCGCCGCCATAGATGGAGCGGTGCCCGGCAAAGTCGCCCGTCGCATAGGGGCTGTGTCCCTTCTCCTCTCGGCTCAACCGCTCGTATGGAAACATTGGCGGCAGATCTGGACGGCTTTGATTTTCGCGCGGTAAATACTCCGGATAGAACCAGCGCATGTTCGCCGCCACGCTTAGGGCATGCCTTCCTACCTCGCTGGCCAACTCGGGACGGAATCGAACCGCCGGCAACAGATACGGCAGCGTCACCATCGATTCCATGCTGTATGTCTGATCGGCGGGCTCGGTGCAGAATCCTGCCATCAGCCCGTTGACCTCATGTCCGCCCCATCGTCCAGTCGCCATCAGCCCAACCTTTGCGTCATACACAAATCCCAGGGCCTTTCTCGTGTTGGTTGGGTAACCCATCGCCTCCAGCCGCGCAGCCGCCAGCACGGCCATGGCCCCGCTTGGAACTTCGTACCAGGGATTCTTCGCAAAATCCAGATAGCGATCGATCCCGATTTTGCCCTCTGCCAGAAACAGGTCCTTCCCGGTCAGCTTCCACGCCAGGAGCATTATGTAGCTATATCCACCCACCGCGTCGGGTTGCCGGTAGATGTCATGGTTGGTGAAGGCCGCAGCTTTGGCAAAGTCGTAGCCCTGGCTGTTGAAGTCGTAGTGCAACTGCTGCGCCATATCCTTGAGTCTCGACGCGCTTTTTTCCACCCGCGCCAGCCATTCAGCATCCTGTCCAAAGCGAAGCCGGATCAGCCCATAGGCCATTGCGGTGACATTCATCAGGTACCAGTATTCGCAGAGCGTTGCCCCGGCTCCGTCGAGAAACAGTCCATAGGTCTCGCTGAAGTAGCCCTTCAACGATGTCGCTAGACCCGCCAGACCCTCTCCGCGCAATTCCTTTCCCAGGGCCATCGGCGCGTAGGTTGTGAGCCCGCCGTCCCGCTCGCCTTCCAGTGCTGAAGGGAACACTTGGCGGCCATCCTTCGCGATCGTATTCAATCCGTGCGCTGGGTCCATCACCCAGGCGTCAAAGGCATTGGCAAGCGAGTGAAAATCCAGCGGACGTTCCTCTGGTCGAGCCGGGATTCCGCTCCAGCCTGGCGTTTCTCCGGCCCATACGGTTCCCGGCTTCGCCCAACCGGCCAGCCCCAGTGCAGTTACTCCCGTCAGAAACTCTCTGCGATTTGGCAACCAAGCTCTACTGCCCATCTCACTCTTCTCTCTGTCTTTCCTTTTCACTTGCATTTGTTCTCTCTTCGATTTGGAACTCGCATCCGTCGTATGGTTTTTCATACCTCTCTTCGGAACATCAGGACCAAACAATGTTCAGTCTGTCTGGCAGGATCGGTAATGGCAGAAAGCCCCCAAGGTCCGGGAATGAGGTTGCGCCTGGATTGTCGCCTACTCTTCCATAACCCTATCGGGCGTCCGCCACAGGTTCTGGGAAGTTCAAAAAAACGGATTGGGGACGAGTGGGCGGTGATGCGGGGACAGCTTAACCTGGTCCTGTACTCGAACAATTCTATCGTCGCTGCCCCATCTCATTTTTGGCGCACCACGCGAATGTTGTGATCGGTAAACGTGGCATGCGCTTCCGGCACTTCGACCTTGGGCATATGACATGAGGCGCAATTGCTGGTACCTACCTTGCATATCTTGATCGCAACGTGCGTCTTCGCATCCGGAAGACCGGAATGGCAGGCGAGGCACTTTCCATCGTAAGCACTCAACTGATGAACAAGCGGCTGATGAGGATCGTGGCAGGCCATACAGGTGATACGAGCGTCGCCACTCTTCCCCCAACAGCGGCTCTGCTCAAGCCTGTAGGGTTGAAATCGTACAAGCGCGACACCCATGTTCGTGGGCATCTCTATGGCCACGTCAGCCCATGTGCGATGACACGCGCCACAGAAGTCGACAGAATCAGCGGGAGAAAGTCGCTTGGGGTTCAAGATCGTGGCAGGCCCCTCCTCCTCATCGTCCCTCTCTCTCATGGCCGCCACATGCGATGCTCCTGGTCCATGGCACGCCTCACAAGTAACGCCCGGAGTTGCCTTCTCCGATTCCAGCTTCTTTGAGGTCACAGCTCCCGTGGTATGGCACCCGAAGCAGAGCCGGGCCGTCTCGGGGTCGAGTTTTTTTCCCAACGCCTCATCGACTCCGTGAGGTGTTTTGCTTGCTTGACCCGGCGTGATATCCAGCGCATCCAAGCGGGTGAAATAGCTCAATCGACCCTCGGCGTATGCTCCATTCGTCTCCAAAATGTAGGTTTGACCGTACTCGCCGGCTCCAAAGGCCCAGACCGCTGGCGCAGCGCTATCACTCGCGCCGTCGCTTGCGGAGAATGTCACTCCTTCAGGAGCACGAGTCAGCGAATAGCTCAATCCAGGCTCATGAAACGTGAATTGGCCGTGGCTTTTCAGAACCTCCGACTCGGCGGCGCGCACACCGGCATGATTCATGGGTGTTGTTTCCTGAGGTGTTGCAATCCTGCTGTGACAGCCTTTACACGTTTTTGCTCCCATGTACTGACTGCGTGGCGCATCCCCTTTCGTGGGCCACCAGCCCATATCGTCCATCCGGTCCCGGGTCGTCAGACTGAGGCCATTCACCACCGGACCCTGTGCGTGAGCCATGCACAAACCTATCGCGACTAACGCCGCTGTGACTTTCGGTAGTCTGTGCCTCAACAGGAAACTCAAAGCAGTGATCCGTATACCCTTGAACTAGCGAGCTTAGCATGATCGAACCGTTCAGAAATCTCTGTTTCTGCCGGTTCGTCGGCAACCCTTCCCCAACCCTTGCCGGTGCCCGTCAGAGATTCTGGGAAAGCCGAAAACAGAGTTGGAGACGGATTGCCAGTGACTCGCCCAAAACTCGGAAAATGGGGATTACTTCGGCATGAGTGGTTGCGGCCCTTCAAAACCGGCGCTACGCTAACAATCCACTGGCACAAAAGATCGGGCAGACCAATTTTGGAGTGCCCGGCGAAATCTGTACCATTGAGAATGAGGCATTGGTTTAAAGAGAATGGCATCGAACCATGATCCACTGTTCGACAGACTTCGAATCCGTGTTTGGGATTCGATTCCCTGTATCAGGGAAATCTAATTCCCTGATACGGGGGTGATATTTCCCTGTTCCGTTTCAAAGGAAGAGATGAGGTGGACGGAAATAAACCATGCATATTCAGAATGATCGCGGACAGAGAAGGCAAAATCTAGGGCCAAATTTGCGAGAATTCCCTGTATTTTTCCCTGTTAGCAGGGAATTCGCTTCAGAGAGCGGTTCGCATGAGACTCCATCCACCGCCATTCATTCTTACGCTGTCGATCGTGTGTAACTTCCATTGCGGAACGTACGCATTTTCCGGCCGTTTGCGCTCATTTCTTCCCACAGAAAATTTGTCGAGGCGCGCGTTTTAGAACCTGTATCCCGGCTTGAGCTCACACTCGTAGACCGTGGTCTTGTCTTCTCCCGCGGCGGTTCTGGCATTGCATGTGGCCCAGCTCAGATACAGGTCCGGGCCAAGAGGAAAAACCATGGCGTTTCCATCGATCTCGGCCTCAATGCTTTTACCTTCCTGGGTGGGGGGCAGCGTGAAGTTGAGCGCCCGGCCATAGACAACAGGATAGGACTCGCGAACTTTGGAACTGATCTCGGTATGAAATACCTCGGCTTCCACCAGAAACGTTGCCGTATCCGACCAATCGAGGGCGGAAACGGTGATGTTCCGGCTGGGAGTCGCAAAGGCGCTCGAATCGATCTGTGTGAACGGACAGGGACCAGCGATGCAGGACGCTCTTCCATTGCGAAACTCGTTGCCGAGTCCGGCATCCAGCGTGACTGAACCGGTAGCGGCTTTCCAGTAACCGTCTGGAGAACACGGAGACTGATGGTTGCAGGGTACGTTCCCCTCATTGACGACCTGAAAGGTCTTGACTGCGCTGCCCACATTCGCGTCTGCCGGGGTGTTGACCGTATATCGAATCCTGATGTTGGAGACGACGGACGGTGGGTGGGCGGGGCCGGCGTCGGCGCGCGGCGCGATCGGCTCCATGGCGGCAATATAGATCTCTTTGTTCGCGAGCCGGAGACCGGCTTGTGTCTTCAGGTCGAAGGGCCGGTAGCCTGCGTGCCGAAAGCTGAGCTGAAGGATCTTCCCAGGCCAAACAATTTTTGGAAAAGTAATCCGGAAATATCCCGAATTGTCGGACTGGTCGGTGGCGCTGGTCACGCCGTCCGACGCGGTGACTACCACACCGGCAATCGGAAGCTCCTTGCGCGTGTCTGCATCGCGCCGGATCACCGCCCCCTGGATGGTCATGGATCGCGATCGCCAGCGATGCAGTGCGAGCAGTCCTACGGCAAGAGCCGAGACGGCTACCACGATAGCCAGAAAAATAATCTTTTCCCGCTTCACTTTACTCAATTCTATCCGCATTCTATTGAAATCACGCATTTATGATTCAATGTGCAGTCTGATGCGGCTCAATTTGAGGCCGTTTTCCGGCATCTAACCTATTGAGGCGAAGCCGGTTTCTTGCCGAACGACAGATCCGTCGGTAAAAATCGAGGGGTTGGAACCAATCGACGAATGAAACAGCCTCTAATCCGCACCCCGCAAATCATCGGCCCGGCCCACTCAGAGCTGGGCGCAGTCTCCCGGCGGACGCTGCTGCGCCAGTTAGCCGGCATGGGTCTTGGTCTGCCGCTGATTGAGGCAACGGGATTGCCCCTGTTCTCCCAGTCGCCCGCTCGGCACCCGGCAACGGCGCCGCACAGCAGTCCCGCGCCCCGTCCGGCCCCGACATCCCTTTCGGCCGCAGACGACCAATTCCTGGAGGCCGTTGAGCACGCCAATTTCCTCTTTTTCTGGGAACAGGCCAACCCGCTGACCGGGTTAATCAAAGACCGCTGCAATGTTCGCGCCAAGGATACCGGCATCGCGGCCAGCGTCGCGTCCACCGGATTCGGCTTGACGGCGCTTTGCATTGGCGAGAAGCGAGGTTATGTGAGCCGCACGGAGGCGCGCTTGCGCGTGATTCAAGCTCTGTCGTTTCTGTGGCACAAACTTCCCACCCATCGCGGATTCTTCTATCACTTCGCCCATATCGATACGGGCGAAAGATTGTGGGACTCTGAGGTTTCGTCGGTGGACACGGCGATCCTGCTTTGCGGAATTCTTACTTGCCGCCAGCATTTTGAAGACAAGACGATTGCCGATCTGGCGGGCGCAATTTTCGACCGTGTGGACTGGACCTGGCTGTCGGAAGATACAACCCTGCTGCCGATGGGATGGACGCCCGAGTTCGGATTTCTTCCCAACAAATGGGACTTATACAGCGAACTGATGATGATCTATTTGCTCGGGCTGGGCTCGACGTCTCATCCTCTGCACAGCGAGGCATGGTTCGCATGGAAGCGCACCGTCTTTGAATATGATGGGTTGCGCTATATAGGGTCGTTTGCGCCATTGTTTGTGAATCAGTACTCCCAGGCATGGTTCGATTTCCGCGGCAAGAAGGACCGCTATGCGGACTACTTCGAGAACTCGGTCATTGCCACCGATGTCCATCGCCGCTTCTGCATCGAGCTGAACCCTCAATTCCCCGATTACAGCAATGCACTCTGGGGCATCACCGCTTCAGACTCGGAAAATGGATATGTGGTGTGGGGCGGCCCGCCGGCCATGGGGCCTATCGATGGAACCGTGGTTCCCGCCGCAACGGGCGGCTCATTGCCCTTCCTGCCGGACGCGACCATGCGGGTGCTGAGAACCATCCATGACCGCTATCCCAGCGCCTGGTGCCGATATGGCTTTGTGGATGCATTCAATCCGCTGAGAGACTGGTACGATACGGATGTTGTCGGCATCGACTCCGGCATCACCATGCTGATGGCGGAGAATGCGCGGACCGGTTTTGTGTGGGATACGTTTATGAAGAGTCCGGAAGCGCAGCGCGGCATGGCAAATGCAGGATTCAAGAGCTATGTACCGGCAGCCTCGTAGCATTGTCGCCCGACGGCGTCGTGGCGAGTAGATCTGCCTCTCTTTTTCTAACAACCAGAGGTTACGAACAACGATGCGCCACGACAGTGCATCGAATTTCCAGGAAGACAATACTAAAGCTCGCGATTACAGTTTTCAGGGAGCTTGGCAAGGGAATCGAGCGCACCGCCAGTATGCGCGGCATTTTCACTAGAGACATGGGCGGAATTCGACAGGATCGTGAATCGATGCAATTCCTTCACCATGAATGACGCAAAGCTGGATGAAGAGTCCAGCGAGACCCAACCCGAACAGCGCCGGAAGGCCGCCAGCGCCTGGGGCGACCGGGTTCGCGCGCTCAAAAACGTACCTCAGGTCCTCCACTTCGTCTGGGAATCCGGTCCCTCAGTCGTCTTCTGGAACATCGCCATCCGGGTTCTGGTGGCCTTTCTGCCGGTGGGAATCGGCATCATCGGCCGCTTCATCATTGACGGAGTCAACCGCATCCGCATGCATCAAGCGCTGCCTGTTCACTTCTGGTGGCTGGTGGGCGCGGAGATGGCGCTGGCGGTGATCACCGGCATCATGCTGCGCGCGGTGGATTATTTTGACAACCTGCTTGCCGACCGCTACACCCACCACATCAGCGTGGAAGTGATGCGCAAGGCCGCGGCGCTGGATGTGACGGCGTATGAGGACCCGGTCTTTTACGATCGCCTGGAGCGCGCGCGGGTGCAGGCTACCGACCGGCTGGCCATGATCCAGCAGATGGGCCGGCTGATTCAGCAAACCGTCACCGCCGTCGCATTCTCGGCGGTGCTGATCAAGTACTCGCCTTCCCTGCTGTTGCTGCTGGTGGCTGGAATCGTTCCGGCTTTCCTCGGCGAAAGCCACTTTGCCTTTCTCACCTACGCAAAGAACTTCCGCCAAACTCCGGCACGCCGTCAAATGGACTACTTGCGCCAGGTAGGCGGCAGCAAGGAGGCCGCCAAGGAGCTCAAGCTTTTCAATCTCAGCGGGTATCTAACCGAGCGCTTCACGGCGCTCTCGCTTGGGATTTACAGGGAGAATGTCGCGCTCAACAGACGGCGTCTTTTCTGGGGCGGCCTGTTGGCCATCCTTGGCCAGTTTGGCTATTACGGCGCTTACGCTCTCAGCATCTATCGCACCATTCAGGGTCGCTACAGCGTCGGCGATCTCACTCTGATCATGACCGCCATCATGCAATCGATGAGCAATATTCAGCAGGCCTTCTCAACCGCTTCGGGCGTTGCCGACCAGGCTCTCTTCCTCACCGATCTGATTGCCTTCTTTGAGATGAAGCCGCGCGTTGAGTCAAAGGCCGATGGCCTGCTTGCACCTCGCCCGATCGTACGCGGATTCGAATTCAGAAATGTATCCTTTGCGTATCCGGGTACCGAACGGCCCGTCCTCAGCAACTTCAATTTCTCGCTCAGTCCGGGACAGCGCGTGGCCCTTATCGGGGAAAACGGCCAGGGCAAGACCACAATCGTCAAGCTCATCACGCGACTTTACGATCCAACCGAAGGCCAGATCCTCCTGGACGGCGTCGATCTGCGCGAATATGACCTGGACGATCTTCACTCAGAGATTGGAGTCATATTTCAAGACTTCATGCGTTACGAGATGACGGCCCGGGAAAACATCGCGGTCGGCCGCATTGAAATGCCGCACACGCCAAACGAGATCGAACACGCGGCGGAAAAGAGCCTTGCGGCCGGCGTGATTGCAAAGCTCATAGGCGGTTACGATCAGATGTTAGGCCGGCGCTTCGATGGCGGGGTGGATCTTTCCGGAGGCGAGTGGCAGAAGCTTGCTCTGGCCAGGGCCTACCTGCGCGACTCGCAATTGCTGATTCTCGATGAACCTACTGCGGCGCTCGATGCCCGCAGTGAGTTGGAAGTCTTTGAGCGCTTCGCCGAGCTAACCCAGGGCAAAATGGCGCTGCTGATCTCCCATCGCTTTTCCACGGTCCGCATGGCCGATCGAATCGTTGTGCTGGAAGGCGGACGGCTGGTGGAAGAGGGCAGCCATTCACAACTAATCGCGCTCGGTGGCCGCTATGCTGCCATGTTTGAAATGCAGGCCGCCAGTTACCGTTGAGGTTCCATGACTCATTCTTCCTATCTTCGGGACTTACAGGAGCCGCTCACCGGTGACGTGGAGGAACAGCTTCGCAACACGGCGCGCGGAGCTTTGTTATGGAACGTCATGGAAAGGCCCGCTACGCCCTCTACCTTTCCAGGGCGCTTGGCCGCCGCACGAGAAGCGGTGAAAGATCTGAACAGGGATATCGCCCAACTGCCGCGAGAACATGGCTCTGCGGAATTGAATATCGAGTCATCCCGCGGGGCCGCTTTGCTCGAACTGAGTGAGAATCCACGCCTGCTTCGATCTGCCGTTAACGCCGTGTCCAATGACCCCCGAGTGGTGGCCCCTCTTCCGCGTGTTGTTCACTCGGCGAACCACGAAGAGCCTCGCGTGGCCGCCATAGCCAGGCTTTATCTCGGCGCCGTCAACGGTGCTTTCACGGTAACCACTTTCAGCGCGTTCATTCGCGAATTGCAGGTGCATGAGCCGCTGACCCTGAGCGAGTTGTGGAACATCAGCTCATTTCTCCAGTTCATTTTGGTTGAGTTGCTCGCGGGCGAAGCGCGAACTCTGTTGGGCTCACCGGATTCCATGGCCTTTCCCCTCATTCCAGTCTGGATGAAGAGTCTTCGCACCATCGGCAAAGCGGATTGGACGTTGCTGATTGAACCGCTGATCTCCTTCGATGCCACACTCCGCGAAGATCCCGCGCGGACCTACGAGGCTATGGATTTCGAGAGCCGCGAATCCTACCGCAAGCGCGTCGCCTTCATTGCCCATCGCTCCGATTGCTCCGAAACCGAGGTAGCCAAGGCGGCTCTCGATCTTGCGCGTCAAGGCGCAGCGCATCCGCCTGAAGATTCACGCATCCACTGCCGTCGAATTCATGTCGGATACTATCTCCTCGACAAAGGATTCAAGCAGCTCGCTTTGCAAATTGGATTTCATCCCCGGATCATTGACCGGACGCGCGCGCTGATTCGCGCCCAGGCCGATAACTTCTACATCACCGGCATCCAGCTGATCACCATCGTCTTTATTGCCGTGCTCATTTTGCCCCCATTGTCGCATGGCACTTTGTTCGGCTGCCTGATGACGGCCCTGTTGCTCATTCTGCCGGTATCGCAGTGTGCTGTCGAGCTGGCCAACAACACGGTCACGGCCATCTTTGACCCCCGCTCTCTGCCCAAGCTCGATTTCAGCAAGGGAATTCCCGCTGCAAGCACGACCCTGGTCACCGTACCCAGCTTGCTGCTGAATGAAGAGCAGGTGCGCAGGCTGGTCTCCGATCTTGAGGTGCGCTTCCTGGCCAATCGCGATCCTCATTTGCACTTCGCGCTGCTCACCGACCTGCAAGACTCTCTGGAGAATCCGCACGAGAAGGACTTTCACCCGCTGGTGGGCCTGGCGACACAGCTGATCGAGGAACTCAACAGGAAATACATCTCTGCCGCGCGAGGATCGTTTCTTCTTCTTCATCGCCATCGCGTTTTTAATCGCAAGCAGGGTGTATGGATGGGCTGGGAAAGAAAACGCGGCAAGATTCTCGATCTGAACAAACTCCTTGGCGGCGATTTCGACGCCTTCCCCATCAAAGCCGGCAACCTGGAAGCGCTCAAATCGGTGCGCTATGTGCTCACTCTTGATTCCGATACGCAATTGCCGCGCGGCAGCGCCGCAAAACTCATCGGCGCTATCGCGCATCCGCTCAACCAGGCGGTCATCGATCCGAAATTGCGCATCGTCACAGACGGCTACGGCATCTTGCAACCGCGCATCGGGGTCGCGGTGCGTTCGGCTTCACGCTCGCGCCTGGCGTCCATTTACTCCGGCCAGAGCGGCTTTGACATTTACTCGCGCGCCATTTCCGATGCTTACCAGGAGCTTTACGGCGAAGGCAGCTTCACCGGCAAGGGCATCTATGAAGTCAGCGTCTTTCATGCCGTGCTCGACCATCGCTTTCCGCGCAATGCACTGCTCAGTCACGATCTGATTGAAGGCGCCTATGCGCGCGCCGGCCTGGCCGCGGATGTCGAGCTCATCGACGACTATCCATCACACTACAGCGCTTACTCGCGACGTAAGCATCGCTGGGTGCGCGGCGATTGGCAGATTGCGCGGTGGATGTTCTCCCGCGTTCCTGAAGAGTCCGGTTGCGAAGTCAAGAACCCGATCACGGAAATATCCCGCTGGAAGATTTTCGACAATTTGCGCCGCTCTTTGGTCGAGCCGGTTACATTTGCCCTGATTGTCGCCGGCTGGCTGGGCCTGCCCGGTGGGCCGCTTTACTGGACTACCGTCGCCCTAGTTCTGCTCATCTTCCCCACTCTACTTCAACTCACTTTCGGCCTGAGCGGCGCCCTTGTCACCGGCCGCACGGGCGCAATGAGCCAGGTACTCACCGGATTTTGGCAGACACTGCTGCTGGCGCTGCTCAATCTGATCTTTCTGCCGCATCAGGCGCTGCTCGCGCTCGATGCCATCGTCCGCGCGCTGGTGCGGGGATTCATTACGGGCGAGCGGCTGCTGGAATGGGAAACTGCTGCTGAAACCGAGACGCGAACCTCAAGGCGCACAGCGGTCGATCGCTATCTTGCCCTGACGCCTTTGGTCGTTGTGGGCATCGCGGTGCTGGTCGATGTGGTTCACCCGCGCGGCCACGCTATGTTGCTGGCCGCCCCGATTCTGATTCTTTGGGGCCTCGCCAACGCCATGACCGACTGGTTGAACGCGCCACCGCGTGAAGAGCAGCGCTACCTTGGCCAGGCCGAAGAAGCGTTCCTGACCGGCCATGCATTGCGCATCTGGCGCTATTTTAGTCAGTTTGGCGGGGATCGCCACAATTACCTTATTCCGGATAACGTCGAGGAAAATGGCCTTCATGAAGCCGCTCGTGTTTCGCCTACAAATCTGGGCCTTTTGCTCAACGCGCGTCAAGCGGCTTGCGAGCTTGGCTTCCTGACTGCGCCCGAGTTTGTCAAACTCACCCATCACAGCCTGGCTACCGTCTCCCGGCTGGAAAGGTTTCGTGGGCACTTATACAACTGGTATGACACGCAAACACTTGAGCCGCTCAGTACTGACCCCTTTGTGTCATCCGTCGACAGCGGAAATTTCGTAGCCTCGCTCTATACGCTCCACGCAGGCGCACTCGACCTGCTCAAGCGCCCCTTGCTTTCCGGCCGGCACTTCGCTGGGCTTAGGGCGTATTGGAAAATGCTGCACTTGCGCGAGAAGCCGATCGCTTCGCTGCTGCGGTTATCCATGCCTGGCGCCAGGGCCAGCCTGGTTGAATGGACGAAATGGCTTGACGATGCGGCCGCTGCATTGGATGCAATTGCAAGCGCGCACATTGACGATCAGGAAACGATGTGGTGGATTGCCGAAACCAAGATTCGTGTTGCCGCCATTCGCCTGCTGCTCTCCGGCTATTTGCCCTGGATGCTTCCTGAATTTGAATCGCTGCGCACGCTACCGGAACTTGCGATCTCGGCAGAGATCGACTCCCGTTCGATTGAAGGAACGAGCGCATTCTGTGAGGCACTTGACGCAAAACTGATACGCGCCGAAAACGCAATGCTCGACAATCCTCCGTTACTTAAGGCCGCTGCAACGCTTCGTGCTTCGCTCGCCGCCGCAAAGGAGAATCTGCGCGTCCTCAACGCCAGCGTGCGCTCGATCGCGGAATGCGCCGAACGGCTGGCCGAAGAAACGGAGTTTACATTTCTTGTCGATCCGAGCCGCAAGGTTCTATCAATCGGCTACGATGTTCGAGCACAGCGGCTCGAGGAATCGTGCTATGACATGATCGCTTCCGAGGCACGCATCGCCACCTTCCTGGCCATCGCACGCGATCAGCTTCCCCAGCAAAGCTGGTTCAAGTTGAGCCGCGAGCATACGCTAGCGTTCGACCGCTTCATCCTTCTCTCTTGGACCGGCACCATGTTTGAATACCTAATGCCCGCTCTATGGATGCGCAGCTATCCCGATACGCTCATTTCACGCACGCTGGCTTCCTGTGTAGAAGTGCAACGGGCATTTGCGCGCGACCTCAGCATGCCATGGGGCATTTCAGAATCCGGCGCCTTGCGCCAGGACGAGGCCGGCCACTACCAATACCAGGCGTACGGACTGCCTCAACTCGCGCTCTCGCATAAAGCCGCCGCGGGCCCAGTGGTCTCGCCATACTCCACATTCCTTGCGCTTGGCATCGATTCGGTCAGCGCCCTCCGCAACCTGCACTGGATGGCCTCTGCCGGATGGGTCGGCTCCTACGGTTTCTATGAGTCGGCGGACTATTCCGAGACGCGCGGCAGGGCGATTCTGGTTCGAGAGTGGATGGCTCACCATCAGGGCATGTCGCTGCTTGCGATTCTCAATCTGCTGCAGGACAACGTGGTGCAGCGCTGGTTTCATGCCAACCCGCTGGTTCAGGCCACAGAGTTGTTGCTCCACGAAATGCCCGTGAACAGAGCCGTTTTGCGAGCCGAGATCAAGAACAAACAGTGATCGGAACGGACCGAAACGAGAAACCTCCAGTTTCGACTCGTAGTGATTTCCCAAGGCAGATCCCGCCATCCGGACCGCACAGGCGCAATAATCGAGCTCGAATGAATGCAACCTGGATATATGAAAATGCAAATGGGGCTCTCAGGGGAGCCCCATTTGCATTTTTCCCGATCAGCTAAGTTAGAAGGTGATGTGGAGGCCCATGGTGATGGCGCGCGCGCCGCCGATGACGCCGGTGACGGAGCCAAAGGTTGCGCCGTTGTTGGGGCATCCGGCGGAAGAGGCATAACCATACGAAGTACAGGTGCCTTGGCCGGCGGTAAGATTGGTCGGAACGGTAAGCGACTTTCCTGACCCATTCACAACCGGGAGTCTGTAAATGTTTGCCTGTGCGGACTGCTGATCGGCGGGGAGATTACTGGTCGCGATCTGCCCATAGTTCAGGTAGCCTAACGCGCAATTGTTGTACGACTGAGTCTCTTCATAGGAAGAACAGCCATCGCTTTGGGCAATCTGCGTCTGGTTCTGGGGAACATCCAGGCTAGTGGTGTTGAATACGTTGAAGATGTTGAACGCATACAACAGGCTGAGCCTTTCCGTTACCTGGAAGTTTTTGCGGAGCGATAGGTCCAACCGCTTCTGAAAAGCCTGGCGGAAGAGGTTGCGCTGGTCACTCGGTGCAAAGTCCGTTTCGTAAATGTCCTGGGGATCGTTGCCGGTCGAGATTGGAATGCCTTTCTGGCCCGGTTGCAGATAGTTGATCGCAATCTGGGTGGGATCGAGAGTGGGAATAAAGCTGCCGCCGGAGCCGCGGAAGGATCCCTTGTTGCCGGTAAAGGCAGACTTGGGGTTGCCGGGATTCTTGATCGCAAGTACCGGGTTCATGAGGTTGGGATAGTTGCCGACGTAGATGCTGCCGGAGGCTCCGTAAAACTCGTAGAGCGAATAGGGCTGGCCGCTTTGCGCGATCCCGATTCCAGTCATGTTCCAGCCGTTTGTTACATAGGAAAGCGGCGAGTGCGCCTTGGCCGTGTTGGGAACCATAACCTGGAAGTTGGCGCTCGTCACATTCGTGCGGTCAAAGTCTGCAGCTCCCCACGAATCGCGCAGTTTATTAGGATTGTCGCCGGTGAAGAAGATGCCGATGTCGCTTTGTTCGTCAAGGGCGTGGCTCCAGGTATAGCTGACCCCCGCCTGGATGTTATGCGAAAGGCGCTTTTCCAGGTGCGTCTGCAGTGCGTCATATGCCGACACACCCACCGTCTTGAAAAGCGCGGCGTTGTAGTTATAACCGACATAGGGCACGCGGAAATCGATGTTACCCCCGCTGTACGTATTCCATGGCTCGCCGGCGATGCTGTTGTAATCGTAACCGCTGGCGTCGAAAGAGTTAGAGTTGAGCACCTGCCAGCCGTAACTGGCTGTCTCGCCCCAAATCGGGTTGGTCGGAGTCGCGATTCCCGGCTCATTGAATGGAATAGGGATCACGGAATGGCGGCCGCGATTGCCGGTGTAGCCGATGTCGATGGCCAGATCGGCGCGCGGCTGCCATTGCATGTCCAGGTTGTAGTTGATGGTATAGGGCAACACGTTGTTGTTGCCATATGCGCCGAAGTCGATGGTGGGCGTGCAGGCCGTATAGTCTTCCTGGTTGGCGATCGCCCCGCAGTTTTTGCCATATGCGTCGCTCCCGGTCATGTTATTGAGTTCGGTCTGCAGCGCGTTGGTAAAGAAAGACGGGTTGGCGCTGGGCTGATCGTACGATGGAGTTCCCAAAGGATCCGCGAGAGTCTTCCCTTGGCCAGTCACCAGAGTCGCCAGGGGAGCGGACTGTGTAACACCGAAAACGCCGCCGCCGCCGGAGGCCCCGTACGGCTGCGACAAATAAGCGAAGAGTTCACCGCGGTCATAGTAGATGCCTGCGCCGCCACGGAAAACCACCTTGCCATCGTCGCGCTTGGGCGCCCAGGCAAAGCCGACGCGCGGCGAGATGCCCCACTGGCGGCCGGTCAGAGTCGAGTCGCTGCTGGCGAGGTTGGCCCTGTTCACCGTGCTGCTGTACTTGTTGTTGGGGGCCACAACAAAGCCGGTGTTGCCCACCTGAAATCCAGTGTCGCTGGTTCCGGTTACGCTGTAGAGCGACGGATCGAAGTTGAACATGTTGCCGTACTTCTCGGTCAGGCCGCCGTGGTAGTCGTAGCGCACGCCCGCGGTAATGCTCAAGTTGGTAAGAATCTGCCACTTGTCCTGAACATAGCCCTCGATCTCGTTGGAGCGGTAGTAACGGTCGGCGTTATTCTTCCCGCTTGCCGGGTCGATACTCTCAATGACACTGGACTTATATGCTTTGCCCTGGAGAAAGCTCTCAAAGGTTTTAGCTTCCACATTGGCCATGCCGTTGCGATTGTTTTCAATGTTCAACTGCGTATAGCTGTAACCGCCGCCGGCAACCAGGGTGTGCTTTCCGATGGAAAAGATCACGTTGGTCGATGGGTTAAGTCGATTTTGATAATATCCCGTGTTGATGGTTGTGCTCTCGGTGCTATACGGACCTACGTAGAGCGAAGGAGCATCCGTGGCGAAGTTGCTGCCGAATTCCAGCAGATCGAGGCCGGGCATGATTCCCGGGGTATAAAGACCCGTGCCCGTGCCGATTCCGAAAGTGGGGCCAAGGCTCGCATCGGGGAGTACCGTCTGCTGATCGAAGCTGTTGGAGAACATGCGCACATAGCCAAGACGCTGTTCCCAATTCAGACGCGGACCGAGGGTGATTGTATTGTCCAGCGCGCCCACCTGGGAGCCGTTATTCTGCGAAAGCGGAAATCCGCCCACCTGAGAAAGGCCGTAGGGCTTGTTCACGGGATCGTTCTGATAGTAATACTTGAATGACAGCCGGTCGGCCTTGCTCAGGTCGTAGTCCGCGGATGCGGTCGCCTGGTCGGTAGCCAGCACGGATGTGCCAAACAAGGTGACGTTGGGTACGCCGTATGCATAAGGCGCGCTGGTTTGCGCCGATGGAATCATGAACTGGCCGTTAGGCAGCTTGGCATTCATGATTGCCGAGGCGATGGGGCTGATGGTAATGGGGAGCGCAGTTCCGCTATTCCAAGTGGTCAGCGCATTCTCAAGGCCGGTATTCGAGCGATCATCGGTCAGCCCCGAAGGCACCGTGAGCTGCGACAGGCCGGTGGCCTGATCTGAGTTGTAGCCGTGCTGATAGGCGGCAAAGAAAAACAACTTATCCTTAAGCACCGGCCCGCCTACCGATGCCCCCGTGGTCCAGCGGTGCAGTGCGGGATTGGCCAACGACTCGGGAAATGCGCCAATGCCCTGGGTGCCAAGCAGATACTCCTGTTTGAAGAAGAACGGAGCGGCATTCATGGAGTTATTGGCGAAAGAACTGTATAACTGGCCGTGCCAGCGATTCGTGCCTTCTCCGGTGTTGGCGTCAATCTGCGCGCCGCTGGTTGCGCCCTGCTGCGCGTCATACATGGAGGCGTTGACGCGCAACTCCTGCAGAAACTCAGGCGGAGGCGAGGGAAGGCTATTGCCGTTGGATTCGTACACGGAGGTTCCGGTTCCATACTCGCCGCCGACTGCATCGGTTTCGCCCACGCCGAAGTTGTAGCGCTGCGAGGGTGAGCCGCTGGAGCTTTTCCCGTTGAAGATATTGGTGGCGTCCACTCCATTGAGCTGGAAGGTGTTGGAGGTGTCGCGCTGCCCGTTTGCCCAGATGGGCTGGTTGCCCAGGCCCGCGTTGGAGTCCAGATTGCCCAGCAATTCAGCGCTCACACCCGGCGAAAGCACGGCCAATTGGGTGAAGCTGCCGGTGGCCAGCGGCGTCAGTTGAATTTGGGCGGAGTCCAGCGTGTAGCCATTGGTGTTGTCGGTCGCATTCAGCAGGGGATTTGCAGTGACCTCAACGGATTCGGAAGCCCTCCCCAGCTTCAATGAAACGTTCAAGGTGCTAGCGTGTGCTTCCTGAACGGCTATGCCCGAGACTTCCGTAGTATCGAAACCCTCATGCCCGACCTTGACCGTATAGGTCCCGATGGGGAGATTGAAAATCTGAAAAAATCCGGTCTTCTGTGTGGTCGTGGTCTCGGTGACGTTGATGGCGGCGTCGGTTACGGTCACCGAGGCGCCGGTCACGGCGGCTCCCGACGGGTCAAGCACGGTGCCGTTCACCGAGCCTAGCGTTTGTTGTGCGACAGCTGGCAAAGAACAGACAAGCGCAGCCACAACCACCAGGCCGCGCATGAAAACACTCCTCCAAGAAGACTTATTCATATTCTCCTCATTGCTTTCTTGGTTGTTTTTCCTTGGCTGAAATCCCTGGCGGATGGCGTAAAGACCATCGCTCCCATTGCGTCAAGAATGACTGGTAGAGGCGAAAATACGATTAAAGCTTAGAACGCGAATGTGAATATTTTGAGACAGATCGGCAGATTTTCCAAGAGAAAACTTCATCTTTCATCGGCTTTATCCGGTCGCCTGTGGAAAAACGGCGCCGCGACCTGGGTCCGCAACGATGAAATCCGTGGTGTTTGAGTAGACATTCTGGCGCTTAAAAATGACCAATCCGGATCGTGGGCGGGGCATTCCGAACTCACGGTTGCGCCTGCTCTTCAGCCTATCGGCGTGCGTGGAACACCCGCGCAAAGCGCAAGAATCGCCTCGCCAAACTTTTCCACCTTGGCCGGCCCCATGCCACCGATCGCCAGCAATTCCTTCGGATTCCCCGGCCGCGCCTGCGCCAGCGCCGCCACCGTCCGGTCGTGCAGCACTACATACGCCGGAACCCGCAGCCGCTTTGCCTCCGCCGCGCGCCACTCCCTGATCCGCGCCGCCACGGCCTCACCCTCCGCAGTCAGCTGCACTTCAACCGCTGGGCTGGTTACCCCGTTGCCTGTCGCTCCTTTCCCCTTCTTCGCCGGTCCCGCCGTCTCGCCACGTCCGCCGAATTCCTCCACTATCCCGTCGCTGATCAGCAGCTCCGCCGCGAAACCGACACGAACATCCCGCCCCGCTTCAGTCAGCCGCACCGTGCGATACCGCCTGATCTCCCCGTCCTTTTCGTACTCCGCCTCTTCCATCTCGATCAGCCCCGCCTGCACCATCGCTCCCAGCAACCCATCGAACTCGCTCCGGCTCAGCTTCCCTGCCGCGTCCAGGCTCCGTTGCAGGGTTCCAGTCGCCTTCCACCCATCCGCCTTCGAGCCTTGGGACCACGACCTGCCCGTGGGGACCCCGGTCTTGTACTCCACCCCCCGCAGTTCGTTCGCAATCCTCAGCGCCAATTCCCGCTCCCCCTGCGTCGCCCGGCGAAATTGCCGCAGCACCGCCCCAGCCGGATCGCACACATCGCACACCCCGCAGGGCCGGCTCGCATCCTCCTCGTCGCCAAAGTGCTTAACCAGCGCCGCCATCCGGCACTCACTCCGGGTGGTAAACCGCAGCACCTTTTCCATCTGCTCTGCGCGGTACTGCGCCTGCACCGCATACGTCTTCTTCCAGCCTGTCCCGCCCACCGTCACATTGCCGCCAAAGTCCATCCGCGCGCCGCCGTGAATCTCCAGCTTCTCCAGCGCCTTGTCAAACTCTTCCTCGCTCAGCTGTGAGGCCGGTCCCGCAACAGCGCGCAGTTCTTCCACGCTCACCGGCGCTTCACCCAGAGCCCGAAAAACTTCCATCAAATGACCCACCGGCGGATAGTCCCGATTCAAAAAGAAGTCGTGCGTCCTCTGGTCCGCATAGCTGTGCATCAGATAGGTGCGGCTCATCCCGCCATCGCGCCCCGCACGCCCAATCTCCTGGTAGTAGCCCTCGAGTGTGGCCGGCAGCCCGGCATGGATCACCGTCCGTATATCCGCCTTGTCGATCCCCATCCCAAACGCGATGGTCGCCACCACCACCTCCAGCTCCCCAGCCTGGAACGCACTCTGCACCCGCTCCCGCGTCTCCGCATCCAGCCCGGCGTGGTACGCCGCCGCCCTGATCCACCTCGAACGCGCTGCTCCAGAATTAAAACCGCCTGATAGCTCTTCTGCCAGCCGCTCCGCCTGCTTCCGCGAAGTGGCGTACACAATCGCCGGCCGCCGCTTCGGCCCCGCGAGCAAACGCACAATCGCTCCTGCCCGCTCCGGCACCGGAACCTCTACGATCTCAATGGCTAGATTCTCCCGCCGGAACCCATGGATGAACCGTGCCGGCTCCGCCATGCCCAGTTGCGCCACAATGTCCGCCTGCACGCGAGGCGTCGCCGTGGCTGTCAGCGCCAACACCGGCGCCTGGGCGGCGCCGCTCCCCGGCTCACCCCGCAACCGCGGCAGGTATTGCCCCAGCATCCGGTAGTCCGGCCTGAAGTCGTGCCCCCACTGCGAAATGCAATGCGCTTCGTCGATCGCAATCAGCGCCAGTTTGCGCTTGGCCAGCATCTCTTGGAATCCCGGTACACGCAGCCGTTCCGGCGCAATGAACAGGAACTGCAAGGCGCCATTCAAATAATCCGCGCACGCCTGCCGCGCCACGCCACGGTCGAGGCCGGAATGAATCCGCGCCACCTTAAGGCCCAGCGCCGCCAGCTTCGCCGCCTGATCCTCCATCAGCGCAATCAGCGGGCTGATGACCAGCGCCGTCCCGCCCCGCGCAATCGCCGGCAACTGGTAGCACAGGCTCTTCCCCGCCCCGGTGGGCATCACCAGCAGCAGATCCCTTCCCTCGACCGCCGCCTCGCACACGGCCAGTTGATTCGCCCTGAACCCTTGAAACCCGAACACCGACCGCAACAACCAAGCCAGCGTGTCCGCATGGGCCGCCGCATTCGGATTGTGAGGAGTCGTCAAAAGAGAGTCGCCGAAGCGTAGAAGACAAGCATCGGAAATGCGCGTTGCCTCACCCAACTTTACAGGAGGCGGCCGGTCGCCCGCACGTGTGCCGACGCATGCTTGGGCCCAGAACTTGACCTGAGTTTGCTGAAGCATCTTGTGTTTTATTTTTGGGATATCAGTATCTAAAGTTCTTTGGGTTCATTCGTTAGGTGCAAAGGCCCTGGCGGCCACGCCCTTTAAACCGGCGGAACTGTATGCTTCTCACCCAAACCCAGACCCGTTGTGATTTGAAATCGGGCGGTCCGGGATGGACCGCCCAAGATCGGGATTGCGGAATCGGGAAAGAGGCACCTTCGCAATCCCAGGTTGCGCGTTCCTCCCCAGGCACGCGCATCCCCACTCGATAAAACGTCTATGAATCGCCAACATCAGCGGAGCCTTCCACTGCTCCGCGCCGGCGCTTGCATCTTTCAGATCGCCTTGCGGCAGGTCGTCGTCCGGTTACCGAACCAAGTGCCAAAATTGCCACACGCCATAGACGCAGAATCCCAAAATACACTCCAGGCAAAATCCCACCAGGATGCCTCGGAAGCAATTTCCGTCTTCCTGGGCGGATCCAGTCTCGTGGTCCGTTTCCTTGGCGATAGCAACAGTTCCACGTGCGGACGACAGCAATACGGGACCGTTCTGAGCTTCCGTGAGGATTGAGGCCGAAGATTGCATTATGTTTCCCTCTGGCCGGGCTCGTTCTGAGCCTTGCCCACGACCGAATCATGAGCCGTACTGCACAGCTTTGAAATACCACTTCGGTTCCCTGCCCGCCACGAAAGTAACGAAGGTCCGTTTAGCCATGCCGCGGACCGAGCGCGGCCCGAGTTTGCCGATTGCCCGCCACAGTGCGAAGTCGAATGGGTTCGAAGGTTTAAGACCGGGAGCACGGCGATACCCTTATCCTGAAACGTGTACCCAGTTCCCTGCTTTCTCGCTCTCTATGCCGGTTCGCTGTAAGCTATAAGCCTATGCGCCGCTCTGTGTCGCTTCTCGCCATGCTCTTCGCCGCCTTCGCCTTGTGCGCCTCACAGGCTGACTTCCTCGCCCACTATAAAGGAACCCCGTACCACGACAGCCACTACCCGGGAGGCCCGCAAGCTATTCCCGGCAGGGTGCTCTGCGCCTACTACGACCTGGGCGGCGAAGGCGTGGCCTACCATGACTCCGACGCGAAAAACAATGGCAGCGGCGGACTGAACCCCGCCAACGGAACCTACCTGAATGAGTTCCGCATGCAGGAGGGCGTCGACACTTCCTATACCAAGTTCAACCTTGACCCCAAAATCGACGACAACCCCTATGACAAGGTGGTGCCTCCGCCAAACCTTCTCTATGTCGGTTGGACCGCACCCGGCGAGTGGTTCAACATCACAGTACAAGTCGCCGAAGCCGGCGACTATACGGCCGATCTGCTCTACACATCCAACCGCGGCGGCTCCATCTCGCTGGATGTCAACGGAGAGCCCGCCGCCGGCCCGCTTGCCATCGTGTCCACCTATGACTCAGCCGATCCCGTAGCCTGGCGTCAATGGCATCATTGGAACGTCGCCCCGGCACTCGCAAAACTTCACCTTCGTGCCGGTAAATCCGTTCTCACCGTCCACATCGTCACGGAAGGCCAGATGAACCTGGCCGTCTTTGACTTCAAGAAAATTAAGTAACCCTTCGCATCGGTGGTCGAAAAAAATGGCGGACGGGAAATCTTCCGTCCGCCTCTTGCGCATCATCGAAATGTGCTGGGTTAGACCATCAAAAACTAACCCTGCGGCTCGTCCTGATCAGGATGAATGGTTCGATAACTCGCGTTGCCCTTTGACCAGACCAGCAGAAGAAGATCTTTCCCACCCTGGTCCTGGTGCACCTGGTTTGCGAATTCGCTGGCAGACTTCGCCGGCTGGCGGTTGACTTCCACAATCACATCTCCCGGCTGAATGCCCGCATCGTCCGCGGGACTGGCCGGGCGCACGCTCTCAACCACGACGCCGTGCAACTGCTGCGGGGCGTTGATCTGTTGCCGGGCATCGGCCGTCAAATCGCTCACCGCAAGGCCAAGCTTGCCGCCTGACACGCTACCGTGATCGTCGTTCGAGGCCACTTCGCTGCCGCCGTGGAATTGACCCACTGCCAGTTCCAGCGAGACCGGCTTGCCATTGCGCAGCACAACCAGGGAGATTTTCGTGCCCGGACTCATCTCGCTCACGGCAACCTGGAGCGCGCTGCCATTGACCACTTTGTCTCCGTTGATTTTCACGATGACGTCCCCGGTTTCAACACCGCCGCGGCTGGCCGGAGAGTCCGGCGTGACCTGCGCCACGATGGCTCCCGACGCATCCTCAAGATTGAAGAAATGCGCGTTGGCGGGCGTGACGTCGTTCATGCTGATGCCCAGGTAGCCGTGCTCTACTTTGCCGTGCTTGATCAGCTGCTCAGCCGAAGCGCGCACCATCTGCGACGGAATCGCGAAGCCCGCTCCCGCAAACGAACCGCTGTTTGAAATGATGAACGTGTTGATGCCCACCAGTTCCCCGTGCGCATCCACCAGTGGACCGCCGGAGTTGCCCGGATTGATTGCCGCGTCCGTCTGAATAAAGTTGCCCGGCTTGCGCGGATCGTCCGAATAAGGGTTGGGCCGGTTGACCGCGCTCACGATTCCGCGCGTCACCGAAAATTGGAAATACCCGAATGGGCTACCGAACGCCAGCACCGTCTGCCCCGGCTCCAGTTTTGTCGAGTCTCCCCACACAATGCTGGGCAGGTTGGCCGCGTTCACTTTCAGCACCGCAAGATCGGTCAACTTATCCACGCCGATTACTTTCGCATTCAGGATGCGGCGATCGTTAAGCGTGACTTTGATGTTGGTGGCGCCGTCGACCACGTGATCGTTGGTCACAATGTAGCCATCGGACGAAATGATGATGCCGCTTCCCACTCCGTGCTCAATTTGCGGTTGCGAAGGTTGCTGCCCGAACTGCCCGAAGAACCGCTTCAGACCCGGAGGAATGCCCTGCATCTGCCCGTCGGAGGTGTCCTCCTCGCCGGTATTCCGCGAAGTCACCGCAACATTGACGACCGCGGGCGTGACCCGTGCCGCCACCGCCTCCATAGCGCGATCGAGTGAAGTGAGCGCCGACACACTGTTGTCATCCATCGGCATCGCGGCCGCGGCGTGAACGTTGCCGTGGCCCACGAATAGGACCGCACCCAAAGCAAACGATCCCACCACCACTGCGGGCACGGCAAACTTTTTTCCTGCTGCTACTAATTGATTAGTTGCTTGAGACATCTGAATTCCCCTCCCTTGTTTGGTCATCGGTGCAACTCGGGTTGCGCCTTTGAGCGTTGCGATTAGATTTGCGCTAAATCTGAACGATGAGCCAGCCATTGCCCATCGGAACGGCGGCATAGGAAGTGTGCGTTTCGAGATCAACGGCGATCACCGCGCCCTGTGGAGCTTCATCTTCCTGCCATTGCGTCAGAACCAGCCACTGCTGCCGGCTCTGCGCGGTATGCTGTTTCACATTTCGCATGGCGACGTGCCTCGGCGTCCGGTTCGGCGCAGATAAAGAGGGAGCCGGCCGCTGCGACAGGACGGCATTTACGTTGACCATGTGCGGTGTGGCTTCAGGCCGTTGAACAGAAGACTGGCGAATTTCATTCTGCCGCAGACTGACGTCGCGAAAAACCGCCGGCTGCCTATTCTGAGCATCGAGCGCCGAGGATGGTGGCGCAACAAAGTTGACCAACTGCGGACTACGCGCCAGCGCGATTGCGCCGCCCAGGAGGCCAGCAATCAGAGCGCCGCTGACCAGCCTTGCCTGCCGGACGCCCATGGACAGATGCGGACGCCGCAACACTCGATGCACGCGGCGCACCAATTCCGCTTGCCGTTCCCAGGCACCCAGCGCCAGCGTTAGATTGCGGCGCAGAATCGAAAACTCGGCCAGGCGAGTCAGGCAAAGGGCATAGGCCTTGCGGGCGCCGCCGGAGCGCAGCACACGATCGTCGCAGGCCAGCTCCCGTTCCCGGCACAGTCGCCGCTCCACCCATAGCAGCACCGGATTCAGCGGGAACAGCACCAGTCCGATCTTCTGCAACAGATTGGTCCAGTCGTCGGCTCGGCGCAGATGCTCCATCTCATGCAGCGCCACCTGGCGCAGTTCGGCCGGGGACAACCTCTCGATCAGCGCCGGAGGAACGAGGATACGCGGGCGAAAGAATCCGAACACACTGGGCCGCTCGACCTCCGCGGAAGTGCACAGTTGAGCCGCGCGACGACCCTCATGCCCGTCCCGCAGCAATGCCGCAAGCGCCGCGTCGACATCAATGGGAGTTGCCCGGTGGGCCAGCCGGCGCAGATGAATTGCGCTCAGGATCAACTGAGTCCCTCGCCACAGAGACAGCAGCGCCCAAAGAGCGGCCACGCCGTAGCTGAAACGCAGGTCCAGATGAAACGGATGAAGAGGGCCAACCGAATGAGCGGAAGAAACTGAGACCGGGGCGCCGGTCGAATCGCGACCAGTGAAGGCTGGCACAAAGTGCAGCAGCACCAACAGCAAAAAAACATTCATCCAGATCAGGGAACGAGACGCGGCGCTCAGCCGAGGCAGCAGGCGCAGGCAAAGAGCCACACAGCCGGCCAAGACGGTTCCTTCCCAAACCGCGGAAATCAGCGCGCTCACAGCCGGAGCGGACAGCAGCATCGTCGTGTGCAGGAGGGGTTCCAACTAAGCCTCCCTCTGCGCGTCGTCCGGCGCACTGGCGATCGCCCGTTTCAAGCGCCGTAATTCGGCCGGGCTGATCTCGTCATCGCCCAAAAGAGACAGCAGAAGCCGCTCCCGCGAGTTCCCGAAAAACCGCTGCATCACGTGGCGAACCTCTGACCGGCTGGCCTCGATCTCCCCAATGCTGGCACTGTAGAGAAAGGCTCTGCCTTCCTGCCGGTGGCTGACGTAGCCCTTGGTCTCGAGAATCCGGATGGTTGTGAGAACCGACGTATAAGCCAGCACCGCCTCTTCGTCAGCCGTGGTGGCGGCCAACATATCGGCCACCGCCGATTCTCCCCGCTCCCAGAGGACTTTCATCAGCCGGAGTTCGGCTTTGGTCAGCGTGATGGATTTCTTCGGAGGCATAAAAGCTGAAAGTCCTGAGAACCTGGGAAGACGCTTTCTGGCCTTCCCTGCTACTACTGACACACAACTAATAAATTAGTTAGCCGATTTCTGCAAGTTTCTGTCGACGGCTGGCACCGATAGCCCTGGGTTGCACCAAAACGGGTGCAAGTGACCCTGGGCCGCGACGCCTTCGGTCCGTTCATGGCTGGAGTCCGCGATGATAGGATGTCTTGAACCACCCTCAGAAGAGGCCCTCCATGAGCGAAATTCCCACGTTGGAAGCACTTACGTCCGAACAGATCGTCTCCATCACGCGCCAGACCAACTACGGTACCTGGCGCTTCCAGAAGACCTGGAAACCGCTGCACGTGGCGGATGCCGAGGGCTGCTGGTTCACCGATGGCGCGGGCAAGCGCTACCTCGATTTCTCATCGCAACTGATGTGCGTGAATCTGGGCCACAAGAATCCGCGGGTGATCGAATCCATCGCCGAACAGGCCCGCGAACTGGCCTATGTGGCACCCGGCCATGCCACCTCGGCCCGCGCCCGCCTGAGCGCCAAGCTGCTTGAGGTGCTGCCCGAGGGCCTGAACAAGTTTTTCTTTGCCACCAGCGGAACCGAGGCCAACGAAGCCGCCTTCAAAATTGCGCGCATGTTTACGGGCCGGAACAAGATCATCTCGCGCTACCGCTCCTATCACGGTTCCACCAACGGCTCCATCGCGGCCACCGGCGATCCGCGGCGCTGGGCCATGGAGCCCGGCGGCAAAGGTTCGGGCTTTGTGTTTGCGCCGGAGACGAATTGTTACGACTGCCCCATCAAGCACACCTATCCCACCTGCAACATCGCCTGCGCCGACTACATCGAGCACATGATCCGCAACGAGAGCGATGTGGCAGCCATCATTCTGGAGCCTGTGGTGGGCACCAACGGCGTGCTGATACCGCCTCCGGAATACTTCCCTCGGCTGCGCAAAATCTGCGACGACCATGGCGTACTGATGATCGCCGATGAAGTGATGGCCGGCTGGGGACGCACCGGCAAGTGGTTTTCCGTGGATCACTGGGACGTGAAGCCCGACATCCTGGTCACCGCCAAGGGAATCACTTCGGCCTACATGCCGCTCGGCCTGTGCGCGACGACGACGCAGATTGCCAACTACTTCGAGGATCACTACTTTTCTCACGGCCACACCTACGAAGCTCATCCCATGACGCTGGGGCCGGCCGTCGCCACCATTGAAGAGATGCAGCGCCTCAAGCTGGTGGAGCGCGCGGCCGGACTTGAGCCCTATGTGCGCGAAAAAGTTGAGGCGCTCAAGGCAAAGCATGCATCGATCGGCGACGTGCGCGGTCTAGGCCTGTTTTTTGCCGTCGAGCTGGTGAAGAATCGCGCCACCAAACGGCCCTTCAACACTATGCGCGACAAGGTGGAAGGCAAGCCGCTGGTGGTCGATCAGATTGCCGCAAAAATGATGGCGCAGGGCGTCTCGATCCAGGCCTGGGTGAGCCACTTTGTGATTGCGCCGCCGCTGATTGTGACCAAAGAAGAACTGGACCTGGGAATCGCCGCGCTCGATGAGCACCTGTCGATCGCAGATGCGTTGGTGGATTAGAGACTTGCTCGATTGCTCACGGTCAATACTCAACCTTGCTGCTCGACGCGATCCAGGCCGCAAAGCTGCTCCATGCCTCATCGCGCAGCAATTGCGTTGCGGGCAGCGAGCGCGCCGTTTGGTCCTTGCGCAATTCGCTGTAGAGAAACGCATCGTCGAATCCAGCCCGGGCCGCATCGGCCGCGCTCGAGCCGTAGTAAATCGCATCCAGCCGCGCCCAGTACGCCGCGGCCAGGCACATGGGGCACGGCTCGCAACTGGTATAGAGTTCGCATCCGGCCAGCGTGAACGTGCCCATCGCCTTGCACGCAGCGCGGATCGCGTTCACCTCGCCGTGAGCCGTGGGATCGTTTGCAGTGGTCACGGTGTTCACGCCCTGGCCCACGATCTTGCCCTCTTGCACAATGACGGCGGCGAACGGACCGCCCCCGCCGACATCCACGTTCTGGATGGCCAGCACAATGGCGCGGCGCAAAAACTCAGGATTCGGTGCGGAATGAATCGCCAACTTGCTCACAGCCTCCTTAAACGGCGAAAGTAGAAACAGTATGGCACAGGCATTTCGTTCCACGCGCGTTCTGACGCCGCAGGGTCTTCGACCCGCGACGCTGCTGGTCGAGGGTGAACGCATCGCGGAAATACGCGACTGGAACAACGTGCCCGCGGCCGCAACGCAGCGCGATTTTGGCGAGTTCGTTTTGCTTCCCGGCCTGGTCGATTCGCATGTCCATATCAATGAGCCGGGCCGCACCGAGTGGGAGGGATTTCGAACCGCCACGCGCGCGGCAGCCTCCGGCGGCGTCACCACGCTGATCGACATGCCCCTGAACTGCGTACCCGAAACCACTAGCGTTCACGCGCTCGACGCCAAGCGCGCCGCCGCTCAGGGCAAGTCGTGGGTCGACTGGGCCGCATGGGGCGGCGTGGTGCGCGGCAACGCTGATTCCCTGCTGCCGCTTGACGCCGCGGGCGTTCCCGGCTTCAAATGTTTTCTTATTCATTCCGGCATCGACGGTTTCGCCTGGGTCGATGAACCGGAACTGCGCCTGGCGCTGGCCCTGTTGCGCGCCGCCGGCTTGCCCCTTCTGGTCCATGCAGAGCTGGCCGGACCCGTGAATGCCGCGACTGAGGCCCTGAATGCGGAGGGCGCGGATTGGCGCAAATATGCAACGTATCTCGCCTCGCGTCCCGACACCGCCGAGGTCGAGGCCATCGCGATGCTGATTCGCCTGGCCGAAGAGTTTCAGACGCTCCTCCACATAGTTCATCTGTCCAGCGCGCAGGCGCTGCCCCTGCTCGCTGACGCGCGTGCGCGCGGCGTGCCCATCACCGTCGAGACGTGCGTCCAGTACCTCTGGTTTGCCGATGAAGACATTCCCGACGGTGCAACTGAGTTCAAATGCGCTCCGCCCATCCGCGATGCCGCCAACCGCGAAGCGCTGTGGGCCGCGCTGGAAGCGGGGTTGATTGACATGGTGACCACCGACCACTCGCCCTGCCCGCCGGCTATGAAGCGCCTCGAAGAGGGCCGATGGGATCAGGCCTGGGGCGGCATCGCCAGCCTCGGACTCGCACTGCCCGTAATGGGTACAGCTCTTCGTCGTCGCGGGTGCGCGCCCGCCGCGGCACTCGAGCGCCTGGGCGCATGGATGGCCGCCTCTCCCGCGCGCCTGGCCGGGCTGGCGGGAAAGAAAGGCTCGCTCGTTGTCGGCGCCGATGCGGACATCGCCGTCTTCGATCCGGATGTGGCCTGGACCGTTGCGACTGAGCATCTTCATTTCCGCCACAAGCTCTCTCCATATCTGGGTGCGGAGTTGCGCGGCCGCGTGCTGGAGACCTGGCTGCGTGGAGAAAAAATCTTTTCGGCGGATCATGGCGGCGATCCATTCAGGGGCTTGCCGCGTGGAAAGGAACTGGTGCGTCCATGAGAAAACGCGCGTTGCGGGCTATTTCAGAATGCAAACACATCGCCACGATGAGCGAGGAGCCGGGCCGCCTTACGCGCCGCTTCCTCACGCCCGCCATGCACCAGGTGCATGCTCACTTGCGCGCCCGCATGGCCACAGTCGGCATGATCACCCATGTGGACGCGGCCGGCAATCTGCGCGGCCTGTGGCAGCCGGCGCAGGCAACATTCAAGCGGCTCGTCCTCGGTTCCCATATTGACACGGTGCCCAATGCCGGCGCCTATGACGGCGTGCTCGGCGTAGCCCTGGCGCTGGAGTGGGTCGGCATTGCCCAAGATTTTCAATTGCCGATGGCCATTGAAGTGATTGCGTTCTCAGATGAAGAAGGCGTGCGCTTTGGCGTGCCGTTCCTCGGCAGCCGCGCGGTGGCGGGCCGCTTCGATTCCGCGCTGCTCTCGCTCACTGATTCCGAGGGCGTGACCGTAGAGGCCGCGATGCTGACCTTCGGCCTCGATCCCCGCCGCATTGGAGAGGCCGCGCTGTCTGCCGAAGCAATCGGCTTTGTTGAGATTCACATCGAGCAGGGACCGGTGCTGGAAGCCGAAGGCTTGAGCGTTGCCGCGGTCACCTCGATTGTGGGCCAGACCCGGTTCACTCTGGCATTCAGGGGCCAGGCCAACCACGCGGGAACCACCCCCATGCACCTTCGCCGCGATGCGCTGGCCGCTGCCGCGGAATGGATCACCGCAATCGAGGTGCTGGCCCGGCGCACCGAAGGCCTGGTGGCCACCGTGGGCAAAATCAGCGTGGAGCCCAATGCGGCCAATGTGGTTCCGGGCAGCGCGCAGGTGAGTCTTGACCTGCGCCACACTGACGATGCCGCCCGTGCGCAGGCCGTGGAAACGCTGCTCGCCGCGGCAACCGGAATTGTTGAGCGACGCGGGCTTTCTTTTGAACGCACAGACCAGTTGGACCAGCCGGCCGTTCCCATGGACGAGCGCCTCACGTCGTTCATGGCCGATGCAATCGAGTCCGCCGGCTCGCCCGCGAAGACCATAACCAGCGGCGCCGGCCACGATGCTATGGTGATGGCCGCGAGAGTGCCCACCACGATGCTCTTTCTGCGCAGTCCCGGAGGCATCAGCCACCACCCGTCTGAAACCGTGCTCGGCGGGGACGTCGAAGTCTCTCTCAACGTCGCCCGTGAGTTTCTGCTGCGCGTTTCCAACGATATTGGATAGAATTCTCAAACGAGGTTACGATTGCATCATTTGGGAGCGACTCGGAGCAGCCTGAAGGCCGATCACCTGCTGCATACGCCGGACACCTTCATCCGCACGCCCTTGCCTGGCGCAACCGGCGTGCAGTTCATCATCCACGTCGCGCCTCAGTTGGGCGCTCGCTTTACGCAGATTACTGCCGAGTTTGAGATCGATGGAACGCTTGGGCCGGCCCCAACTCAGCGCTTTCTCTATCTCATCGAGGGCGAACTCGAATTGACGGTCGCCGGCGAAACCCACCTTGTGGTCCCCGGGGGGTTTGCCTATCTTCCGCCGGGCACGGAGCACACCGTGCATGCGCTCTCTGCCGCGCGCGCGGCACTGATTGAAAAATCCTATGAGCCGGAGACAGGCGCGCCCGCACCGGAGGTCGTGATAGGCACCGAAACCTCCATTTCCGCTTTGCCGCTGATGGGCGACGATGCACTCCGCGTGCGCTCGCTCATGCCTGACGGCCCGGCCTACGACTTTGCCGTGAACACAATGACCTACGACCCCGGCGCGGCGCTGAGCATGGTGGAGATTCACGTCATGGAGCACGGCCTGCTGATGCTGGAGGGCGGTGGCATCTACAGGCTTGGCGACGCGTGGTATCCGGTCGAGGCCGGCGACTTCATCTGGATGGCCCCGTACTGCCCGCAGTGGTTCGGCGCGCTGGGCAAGCGTCCGGCCAAGTATCTCATCTACAAAGATTGGCGCAGACATCCGCTTGGAGCCGCGGCGAAGCCATGAGCGCAAGGCCGAATCGGAACCTCGACGGGCTGTTGGGGGAACTGGCCGCCCTGGCGCGCATTTCCGCTGCCGAACCTCCGGTGGTCACGCGTGTTGTGTTTGGCGAAGCGGACCTACGCGCGCGCGCCTACGTGAAGGGCCTGTGTGTGGCAGCCGGGCTCATCGTGCATGAAGATGCGATCGGCAACACGTTTGCCCGCTGGAACGGCGCCGATCCCGATCTTGCGCCTATCGGTACCGGCTCGCACATCGACGCAATTCCCAATGCCGGCATGTACGACGGAACCGTGGGCGTGCTCGGCGGCTTGGAGGCCATTCGCGTTTTGCAGTCCATGGGCTTCGCACCGCGCCGATCCATAGAACTCGTTATTTTTACGGCCGAGGAACCTACCCGCTTCGGCATCGGCTGCCTCGGCAGCCGCGTGATGGGCAATGTGCTCACGCCCGCACAGGCATTGGCACTGCGTGACAAGGAGGGCCTCGGCCTAGACGAATTGCGCACGCCAGCCGGGTTTACTGGGCCGCTTGAATCTGTCGCATTGCCTGCCGGACGCTTCCATCAGTTCATCGAATTGCATATCGAACAGGGCCCGCTGCTTGAGCAGGAAGGGATCGATCTCGGTCTGGTGACTCATATTGCCGCGCCAGCTAGCTTGCGCATCAATCTTGAAGGCGAAGGCGGACACGCCGGCGGCAAACTGATGCCGGGCCGCAAAGATGCGCTCACCGCTGCCGCGGAACTGATTCTCGCGCTTGAAGCGGCGGCGCTTGCGACCGGAGTCATAGACACCGTGGCCACGGTGGGCGTTTGCGAGGTATTTCCCGGCGCGGTCAACAGCATTCCTTCGCGAGTTCGCCTGGAAACCGACATGCGCGACACCGACGGCGCGCGCCGCGACCGCGTGCTTGATGCGTTGCGCGCTGCCTGCGCCGAGGTCTCCGCGCGACGCGGTATAAACATCACCACCGAGCTGGTAAACGCCGACCCGCCGGCCACCTGCGACCCCGCAATTCTGGCGGCGATGGAAGCCGCCGCGAAGGAAGCGGGTAGAACGTCGAAGAAAATGGTGAGCCGCGCCTATCACGATTCACTTTTCATGGCGCGCATTGCGCCGGTCGCCATGCTCTTCATTCCCTGCCGCGGCGGCGTGAGCCATCGGCCCGACGAATACGCATCGCCGGAGTGGATTGCCTGCGGCGTGAACGTGCTGGCGCGAACCCTGGCCACTCTGGCCAGTTGAAGCAATCGCTTTGCAACGGAACCGCGCCGTTGTATCCTATGCCTCAACCTGTGCGGAGAACCAGGCTTCCTTCAAATATGAGCACGAGCGCAAAAACCCGCATCGTTGGCGCTCCCGTCCCCCGCAAGGAAGGCGTGGACAAGCTGCTCGGCCGCGCACGCTATGTGGATGACATCGAACGCCAGGGCATGATTCACGGCGCTACTGTTCGTAGCACCATTCCGCGCGGATTCATACTCTCCATCAGTTTTGAACGTCGCATCGATTGGACCGAGTTCACCGTCGTCACGGCCGCCGATATTCCCGGCAAGAATCAGATCCATCTCATCGCCGCTGACCAGCCCTGCCTCGCCGATGAAAAAGTGAACCACTGCGACGAGGCCATTCTGCTCATTGCGCACGCTGACAAACATAAGCTGCGCGAAGCCGTGAACGCCGTGCATATTGAGTACGATCCGTTGCCGCCCATCTTCACCATGGAAGAAAGCGAGCGCCAGGACGTGATCGTGTGGGGTGCGGACAATCTGCTCAAGAGCTTTCTGCTTGAAAAAGGCGACGTGGATTCTGTGTGGGACAGCGCCGCGCATATCGTCGAAGGCACGTACCGCACCGGCGCGCAGGAGCATCTTTATATCGAGAACAACGGTGTCATCGCCGAATCTAACGCGGAAACCGGCATAACCGTATGGGGTTCGCTGCAATGTCCGTTTTATGTGCACAAGTCGCTGCTTTCCATTTTCGATTTGCCCGAGGACAAAGTGCGCGTGATTCAGACCGAGACCGGCGGCGCGTTTGGCGGCAAAGAGGACTATCCGTCCATCCTGGCCGCCCACGCGGCGTTGCTGGCTCACAAGTCAGGCCATCCGGTGAAGATGGTTTACGACCGCATGGAAGATCTAGCAGCCACTACCAAGCGCCATCCATCGCGCGTGCGCCATCGCACAGCGCTCGATAAGGATGGCAAGCTGCTGGCCATGGACATTGACCTCGCCACGGACGGCGGGGCGTACTCCACGCTTTCCTCCACAGTTCTTTCGCGTGCCACGCTTCACGCCTCGGGACCGTACGTGTGTCCCAACGTGCGCGTGCGCTCCCACTCCTGGGCCACCAACACGGTGCCGTACGGCGCATTTCGCGGCTTTGGCGCGCCGCAGGCAATCTTCGCCATCGAACGGCACATGGATGAAATCGCGGCGGCCGTTGGCATCGACCCAATCGAATTGCGGCGCAGAAATTTTCTCCACGACGGCGACACGACGGCCACCGAGCAGGTGATGCGCGAGCCGGTCATTCTTGACCGTTTGCTCGATCGCGCGCTGGCGGAAAGCGACTATCACACCCGCCGCGCGCGCTTTGCCCTTGAAAATCCTGCTAGCGCGGTCAAGCGCGGGATGGGTATCTCAGCTTTCTATCATGGTTCCGGTTTCACCGGCTCAGGTGAGCGTTATTTGAATTCGCTGGCCGGCGTGGATCTAACTCCTGAGGGCAAAGTGCGCGTGCTGGTATCGAGCACCGAGTTTGGCCAGGGCACAAACACCATGCTCGCCCAGATTGCCGCGGAAGCCATCGGCATCGGTTACGACGATGTAAACCTCGCGCCGATTGACACCGGCATCGTTCCCAACAGCGGTCCCACCGTCGCCTCGCGCACTTCCCTGGTGGTGGGCCGGCTGATTGAGCGCGCAGGACTGCAACTCGTCGCTATGCTCCGCGAACATGCCTTTCTCGGCGAACATTTCACGCCCGAAGAATTCTTCGCCGCATGCGAACGTTATCGTGACAACCACGGCAAGGTTGAATCGATGTGCCGCTACGAGGCCCCGCCCGGCATTTTCTGGGACGATCAGAAATATCGAGGTGAGGCTTATCCAGCTTTCGCGTGGTCCATTCAGGTTGCCCAGGTGGCCGTGGACACGGTGACTTACTCCGCCGAAGTCGAAGAGTTCTGGGCGGTGCAGGAAGTAGGCCGGGTCATTCATCCTGTGCTGGCCGGCGGACAAATCGAAGGCGGCATTGCGCAGGGCATCGGCTATGCGCTCTACGAAAAAGTGGTTTTAGAGAATGGCCACATGGCCAACAACCAGATGACCAACTACATCATGCCCACTGCGGAAGACGTACCGCCCATTCACATTTTCTTTGAAGAGGCCCCTCTGCGATTTGGCGCCTTCGGCGCCAAGGGCATTGGCGAGCTGCCGCATGATGGCCCTGCTCCCGCAATTCTGAACGCCATCAAAGATGCAACAGGCATTGGCTTCCATGCGATACCTCTGCTGCCCGAAGACCTGTTCACGGAACTTGCAGCGCGTCAGGAACTCGTGGAGATCGCGGCCATATGAGTCGCTTGCCCACCATTCGCTTTACCGTTAACGGCAAGCCATGCGCCGTGCAGGTCCCGCCCATGAAGCGGCTGCTCGACGTGCTGCGCGAAGACCTGCGCCTCACCGGCTCCAAAGAAGGTTGCGGCGAAGGCGAGTGCGGCTCGTGTTCGGTAATCGTGAATGGCGAGTTGGTGAACAGTTGCCTGTTGCCGGTGCTTCAAGCCGAAGGCGCCACCATTCAAACCGTGGAGGGGCTGGCAAACAACGGCCAGCTTCATCCGCTGCAACAAGCATTTCTCGCCTGTGGCGGCGCGCAGTGCGGCATCTGCACGCCAGGCATGTTGATGGCCGCGTCGCACCTGCTTGAGGTCAACCCGCATCCCAGCTTGGCTGACATTCGCGAAGGGCTCGCCGGAAACCTCTGCCGCTGCACAGGTTTTGTTCGCATCTTCGAGTCGGTGGTTCCAGCCGCCGCAGCGCGTCTCACGCCGTCTTCAGGCATTCAGGAGAAAGAGCCGGCGGCCCATGCGCGGTAACGCGGAAGCGCACCAGCTCATCGCGCCCGGCAGCCTGGCCGGCGTGCTTGAACTGCTGGCTGCCGCACCGGGCGAGTGGACGCCGATTGCGGGCGGCACCGAATTGATGGTGGCTCACGCGGCCGGCCGGCTGGAAGCAGGCAAGCTTGTCAGCCTGTGGGGCATTGCCGATTTGCGTTTTATTGAAACCCACGCTGACAGCATCGCCATCGGCGCCGGCGCCACTTTCCGCGATTTGCGCGCGCACGCGGGCGTTGCAGCGCAGTTGCCGCTGCTGGCCAAAGCCGCAAGCTGGATCGGCTGCATCGCCAACCAAAGCCGCGCTACCCTGGGCGGCAATCTTGTCAACGGATCGCCGGCTGCGGATTCCTCGCCTGCCTTGTTGGTCTACGACGCGGAGATCGAATTAATATCGCTGCGCGGTCGCCGCCGCATTCCCTATTCGGCCTTCCACACCGGTTACAAGTGCAACGTCATGGCCCTCGATGAGTTACTCTATGCCATCCATCTGCCGCTTCGATTCGCTCATCACCGGCAGTACTTGCGCAAGGTGGGAACGCGGCGCGCCATGGCCATTGCCAAAGTCGCATTGGCCGCGACTGCGCTGCTTGAAAACGGTTTGCTTCGCGAAATTCATTTAGGAGCCGCAAGCCTCGCAGCGTTTCCGGCGCGGCTCTATCAGACCGAATCCGTGTTGCTCGGCCAGCCCATCGACACCCGCACCCTGCAATTGGCGCGCAACACTTTGTTGGCGGAGGCCAAGCCCATTGACGACATCCGCTCCACCGCCGAATACCGCAAGCGCGTGGCAGCCAACTTGCTCGATGAGTTCCTGCTCCAGTTGCGTTCGGAGGGCTGGCCCAGGTGAATCCCACGCTCGCATCCTGGAATGCAGCCGGCGCAAACGCGGCGTTCGATGCGATGATCGCCTGTTGCGGTGCGCGGCGATGGGCCTTGGCCATGATTGGATTACGCCCCATTTCCAGTGTCGTGGCGCTGAGCCAAGCGGCCGATGAAGTGTGGAGCGCCATGGAAGAAGCCGACTGGATGGAGGCCTTCGCCTGTCATCCTCGCATTGGCGAACGAAGGGCCGCGCATGTCACGGCCAAATCGGTCGCGTGGTCGCGTCAGGAACAAGCATCCGCTGACACAGCGGCGCAGCGTGTGCTCGACCAACTGGCCGCCGGCAATGCTCTTTACGAGCAGCGTTTCGGCTTCACCTACATTGTGTGCGCAACCGGAAAGACCGCCGAAGAGATGCTCACGATCCTCAATCGCCGCCTGGCCCGCGACCGCGCTACCGAGTTGCGCGAGGCCGCAGAGCAGCAGCGCCAAATTACGCAGATTCGTCTGGGAAAGTGGCTTGTAGAATGAGCGCAATCACAACGCACGTGCTCGATGCAGTGCTGGGCAAACCCGCCGCCGGAATTCTGGTGCGGCTCGACAAACGTGAAAACGATGCATGGGCCATGATTGGCGAGAGCTCGACCGATGCAGATGGCCGTTGCCGCGACCTCGCGCCGAGCGCCTCTGCCGGTCTCTACCGGCTCGCCTTCGCGAGCGGCGCATATCTTGCGCGCACCGGCCGCGCCAGCCTTTATCCAGAGATCGTCATCACCTTCAACTGCGACGGGGTGACGCATTACCATCTTCCGCTCTTGCTGAGCGACAACAGTTACACGACGTATCGAGGAAGCTGACCAATGGCGAGACTGGGAGAAAATCGCTACGGAAAATCGCGCGTGCGCCTGTCGCGGATCACGCGCCACGGAGATCGCCACGAGTTCAACGAGTGGACCGTGAGCGTCTTGCTGGAGGGTGACTTCGAGTCCAGCTTTATTGAGGCGGATAATAGCGAGATCCTGCCTACCGACACGATGAAAAACACGGTGTACTCACTGGCCCGCGCATCGAAGGCCGTAACCATTGAAGACTTCGCGACCGAGCTCGGCGATTATTTGCTGGCCAATAACCCGCAAGTGAGCGGAACTCTTGTGAACATCGAGGAGAAGGCCTGGGAGCACCTGATTGTAGACGGTGTGCCAGACGCAACCACTTTTAAACTCGGCGGCCCGGAGATGCACACGGTGCGAGCCGTTCGCGACCGGGGCCGCGAGTGGTCAGTCAGACCGGGAATCGACGGCCTGGTCATTCTCAAGACAACCAAATCGGCCTTCACCGGCTATATCAAAGACAAACTGACCACGCTCAAACCGGCCACCGACCGAATATTCGGCACCCGCGCGACAGCGACCTGGGAATACGCCGTCGCCTCGCCGGATCACGCGCAGGTGCGCGTGCGCATTCTTGCCGCGCTGCTCAAGGAGTTTGCGGCGCACAACAGCATGAGCGTTCAACACACCCTCTTCGACATGGGCAACGCCGCCCTCGCCGCCGCGCCGGAGATTGCGCGCATCACCCTCACCATGCCCAACCTGCACCATCTGCTGGCTGACCTGAGCCCCTTCGGCCAGGACAATCCAAACCATATCTTCGTGCCCATTGACGAGCCGCACGGCACTATCGAAGCCACCATCGAGCGTTGAAGCTATTCAAGGTACACCAGATCGCCGGGCTCGTCGATGTCCACTTCCCCGCCTTCAAATGGCAAAGCAATTAACGGGCAAGGCGGCCGAAGCAGCAAGGCGCGCGCCCCCTGGTCGCCTCGCAAAGCAAACAACTCCTCAAAAACCAGGCGAGGAAAAACGGCGGGGACACCATGAACGCCCGCATAAGCTGAAGCCACAATCACCGGTTCCAAATTCGCGGCGAAGCTTTCGATCAATACGCGCAAGTGCGCGGCCCTGAGCCGCGGCTGGTCGCAGCTCAAAATCAACACGCCAGCCACGCCGGGCGCAATCTCCTGCAGCGCATGCAGCCCAGCGTGAATTGAAGTCGCCATTCCCATTTCCCACTGCGTGTTGAAAACCGTGATGGTTTTGTGCAGCGCCACGGCCGCCTGGATGCGCTCAGCATCGGCGCCTAGCACTACCAATACGGGCTCAGCCCCAGCTTCGTTGGCAAGCCGCACGGCCCGATTAAGCAATGTTTCGCCTTCGTGCCGCAGCAACTGCTTGGGTTGCGCCAGGCGGCGGCTCGCTCCAGCGGCAAGAACCATGGCGGCAACAGGCATCGGCAACAGTGTACCGGCAGGCGCTTCCGGCATGACGTGCGCGTTTTGTCCCTGACCAGACCAAACCCCGGGCCGCGAGCCAAAAAACCGTAAATACTTAGGCAATCTTTATACCGGGATGGCTATTCTGTCCCTACCGTGTAGTCTGAATTGAAACAAGCCAAACCAGATACGAGCACCACTCGTACACGTTCCGATTTTCCCCCTTGTAGAGCACATAGAACGTAAACAATTTGTTACAGTTGAGGGTTTTTTGCCAACCCAAAAAGCCTTTGGGGAAAACTCCATTTTCGAGGCAGGCCACTTGAGCTATTTCACCCGAACCATTTCTTCTCTGTTTCCCCGGTTGCTGGCCATCACGGCAGCCGTTGCGCTGTGTTGTTCATCCCTGGTGGCACAGCAAACGCTCGGCGGCATTACCGGCGAGGTCACAGACGCCTCCGGCGGCGTCATTCCCGGCGCTACGGTGACGCTGGTCGACGAACAAACCTCCGCGGCCCGTACCACTACGACCAACGGCGCCGGCAGCTACACGTTCGTCAACTTGCCCATTGGCACCTATACGCTCACCTATTCGGCTACCGGCTTTGACATGCAGAAGACGCCGCACATCACCGTGCAGGCCGACCGCACAGCCACGCTGAGTGCCACCCTCAAAGTCGGCCAGACCACCACCACCGTCGAGGTGGACGCCTCTCCGCTGATGAACGCCGTCGACACCACGAACGGCTACGTCATGGACAAGGCGGAGATTGAAGCGGTGCCGCTGGCCACGGGCAGCTTTACGGGCCTTGCCACCCAATCCACGGGAGTAAGCGCGGAACTGGCAAGCGGAACAGGCGCGAATTCCGGCCTCGGCAACGAACCCATCTGGGCCAACGGCCAGCGCGACACTTCGAATTCGTTCTTGCTGAACGGCGTTGACGCCAGCAACCTTTTCAACGGCAAGAGCACCAGCCAAGTGGCGTCCGCGCGCGTCATCAACTCGACCGGCGTCTCCTCCAGCACCGGCGCCGGCGGCGTCATCCCCTCCGCGGCCTCCATTTATCTCTCTATCGGTAACGCCATCCCCACCCCCGCGCCTGAAACGATTGCAGAAGTCCGCGTCAATGCCTCCATGTATGACGCGCAGCAAGGTTCGACTTCCGGCGCGCACATCGATTTGAGCACCGCCTCGGGCACCAATGTTTTTCACGGCACGGCTTACATCCACCGCGGCACAAGCTGGCTCAATGCCGCACCCTTCTTCTTCAATCAGGATCCCGACATTCCGGCCTATAACAAAGTTCCGGAGTTGCATCGCTATATACTCGGCGGCGCCGTCGGCGGCCCCATCGTCAAGGACAAGCTCTTCGGATTCCTGGCCTACCAGCATCTGCACGTCTCCGACCAGGAAATCGGCGACTCTGTGCTCGACGTTCCTATTGGCCTGAGCGACGACCGTTCCGCATCGGCTTTGGCGACGCTGGCCAACAACTCCTTCGGCACCAGCCTGACCGACGCCAACATCGATCACACCGCCCTGGCGCTGTTTAATTCACCCTCGCTTCCGGGCGAGCCCGGCAAGTGGCTCATCCCCAACGACGCTCTCAACGGCACTCTGCCCACCGCCGCGCACGTTGACAACGCCTTCATTCCCGGCACCGGACGATTTACCGGTGACCTGGCCGTGGCCGATCTGGACTACAACGCCAGCAAGAAGGACACTCTCTCGCTCAAGTATTTTTACCAGCACGATCCCACCATCTCGCCCTTCTCCTACTCAAGCGTCCCCGGCTTCATCCAGCACCTGGACTCCGGCGCGCAGGTTGCCTCCATCATCAACACCTATGTGGTCAAGCCCAACCTGAGCACCACCGAGACAATGGGCTTCATCCGCGAAAAGAACTGGGGCGACAATGAGCAACCCTTCGGCCCCAGCTCCATCCCTGGCGGAGCGGCGGGCAACGGTTCCATCAACATGTTCGGATCGACTTACTTTCCCGGTGTTTCGGTCTATAACGTGCTGGGCAACTTTCAACCTTCCGGAACCTCCCAGGCAATCCTGAATATCGGTCCGAACGCGGAAGGGCAGGCGGCCAATACCGGCGTATTCCAGAATCGGCTTGCTCCCTCAGGCAACGCCATCTGGTTGATCGGCCGGCACACCCTCAGCTTCGGCGCCAGCTACACTTACACCCAGCTCAACACCATTGACAAGCGCACCGGCACGGGCACCGTGGCCACCGACGACTTCAGCCAGATGATTCAGGGCTTCGTCACGCCCGGCAGCTCGGCAACAGGCTTCTATGTGAGCTCGTTTCTGCAGGGCAACGCCAGCCGCTACTACCGGGCCAACCAGCTGGGCAGCTACCTGCAGGACAAGTGGCAGATCACGCCCACCCTCTCACTGACGGCGGGCCTGCGCTATGACTGGGATGGCGGCCTGACCGAGAAGTACGGACGCATCTTCAACTTTGATTCCAGCCTCTACAGCTACACGGCGGCCTCTGACACCATCGAAAACTCCGGGTTGATTATCGCCGGCAACAATGCTAACGGCACCAAGGGCGTGAGCAACACCACCCTCACCGGCCGCCAGTGGGGCGTGGGTCCGCGCGTGGGCGTGGCATGGCAGCCTGAGATGTTCCACAGTAAGGTGGTGGTCCGCACCGGCGGCGGCATGTATTACGACCGCGGCGAATTGTTCAGCTACTTTTCGCCCGGCTATGCCATCGGCACCGTCACCGGCGGCCCCTTCGGCGTCAACCAGCAACTCCCCTTCGTCAACGCCTCAAGCTGCCCCACGACCTCGCAATCGCTTTACGAGTACTACATTCCCACCTGCGGCGGCAACGGCGGGTATGGTCCGCCAACCGGACCGCCGACTGACGTGACCGGCGATCTTTCAAACCCCTATGGGACTACCCTGCAGTATGCGGCTCCCAACAACCCCAAGGCCTCGGATCTCAGCAATTACCTGCCCAACGCCTACAGCATTGAGAACTTCGGCGACGGCGCGCCCGGCGTCACCAACAACGGCCAGCCCATTTCGCTCGGTGTCTACGACCGCAAAAACAAGCTGCCCTACACCATGAACTACACGCTCGATATCCAGTGGCAACCGCGCAACGACCTGGCCATCGAACTCGGCTACGTGGGCAACGTCGGCCGCCACCAGGTCATTCCGGTTCCCTTCAACCAGCCCACCATCGCGTCACCGTCAAGCCCCGCGCTGTCCGGCACCACTAACCAGCAGAATTACAGCTATGGGTACAACGTCGGCGGCGCCACTTTGCCCGATGGCAGCTTTTACCAGGCCAACTACGAGGGCGGCAACGTCGACCTCCGCGTTCCCTACATCGGCTACGCCGCGGAGTCCATTTCCTACAAGGCGGCGGGCATCGATGCCTACAACGCGCTGCAGGCGCACATTGAGAAGCGCATGAGCCACGGCATCGAGGTCGGGCTCTCTTACACTTACTCGCACTCGCTCGACGAGCAGAGCGGGCTGGGCCTGTTTTACAGCGGCAACAATCCTCTCAACCTGCGCAGCGGCTACGGTTCGTCGGACTACGACCGCACCCATGTCACCAGTTTCAACTACATCTACCAGATTCCAGGGATTTCCAATGAGCACTCGCTGGCGGGCAAGGTCGCCGACGGATGGTCGCTGATCGGCGTCACGGTGTTGCAGAGCGGCCAGCCTTACAGCATCATTGATTACTCGGGCGCGGTCGGCAGCATCTACTATTCCACCGCCGACGGCATCACCAACCCCATCGTGCCGCTCGCGCCCGGCTGCACACCCAAGAATGCTTTGACAGGCTCCTCAGGCGCATGGGTCCCGGCGGGCGGGTTGCCGGCTTTGAAGGCCTCTTGCTTCACGCTTCCGCTGCTTCCAGCCGGCGGTCTTGGCGGCGCCATCCCCACCTCCGATCCCTTTGAAACCACCTTCACCAACGGCCAGCGCAACATCTTCCGGCAGTCCTTCCAGAAGCGCGCCGATGCTTCGCTGGTCAAAGTCACGCCCTTCAAAGAGCGCTACAGCCTGAAGTACACCTTCGACGTCTACAATCTCACCAACACCACCAGCTTCGATATTCCCGGAGCCGAAGTTTCTCAAAACGCAGGCTACAACGCATTCCCGGCATCGGGTACAACTGTGCTGCCCACGGGATGCGGCACCTCAGCGGCGGTCAACGGCTTCTATAGCTGCCCCTCGGGTCTGGGCATTGTTTCGCACACCATCGGCAGCCCGCGCCAGATTCAAATGTCTCTCCACTTCGATTTCTAACTCGCACTTCCACAAAAGCAAAAAGGGCGGCTCCCACGCGGAGCTGCCCTTTCGCTTTTTCAGGAACCTTCGCCGCCAGGTCGCAAACCCGCAAATTGGGACGCTCTCTTCCCCAACGCAACCGAAATGAGCTAGGATGTTGCGTGACGACGCTGTCCCCAGGAGGTCCCCCGTGGCAGATCGATCTCATCTGCGCTACCAGCATCCACTCTCCCAGTCTCCCCGGCATACAGAAGAAAAGCTAGCACCCGATCAACAGTCAATCGAGCTGGAACCTCTGACGCCCGAAACCGCATCGACTGGTACCCGGCTCAGCCGCCGCTCGTTCCTATCCGGCCTGGGCGCCACCGGCCTCCTGGCTGGCGCCGCGCCTCTTGTCGTCACCGCTCCGGTCGCCGCATCGGTAACGCAGGAGACGGCTGCCGGCTCAGGAAGCGCAACATTAACTCTTAATATCAACGGCAAGGACTGCCCACTCCCCGGCCTCGATCCGCGCGCCACGCTGCTGGACACGCTGCGCGAGCGCATCCATCTCACCGGCACCAAGAAGGGTTGCGATCACGGCCAATGCGGCGCCTGCACCGTCCACGTCAACGGCCGCCGGGTCAACAGTTGCCTTTCCTTCGCCGTCATGCACCAGGGCGACAAGATCACCACCATCGAGGGCCTCGGCCAGCCGGACCACCTTCACCCCATGCAAGCAGCATTTGTGGAGCACGATGGCTACCAGTGCGGCTATTGCACCAGCGGCCAGATCATGAGCGCCGTCGCCCTGCTAAAGGAGCCCATCGGTCCCAGCGATGAAGATGTCAAGAGCGCCATGGCCGGCAACATCTGCCGCTGCGGCGCTTATACCAACATTGTCGCCGCCGTCCGTCAGGTCCGCGCACAGGCTTAAGGTCTGACCGCTGCGCCTGACCGTTTACGAGTCCCCTCACCAGACGAGGAAAATCCCATGCAGACCTTTGAATTCGTCAAAGCGGAATCCATTGAGAAAGCGCTGGCCACGGCCCCATCGGCTCGATTCGTCGCCGGCGGCACCACGCTGGTCGATCTGATGAAGCTCAGCGTCGAGACTCCTGCCACTGTCGTCGACATCAACGCCCTGCCGCTCAGCCAGATCGAAAAGCTTCCCGCCGGCGGGCTCCGCATCGGCGCTTTGGTGCGCAACTCCGATCTGGCCTGGCATCCTGATGTGCAAAGCGCCTACGCCGTTCTGTCGCAGGCGCTCTTGTCCGGCGCATCGCCGCAGTTGCGCAACATGGCCACTACTGGCGGCAATCTGCTACAGCGCACCCGCTGCGCCTACTTCCGTGAGCCCACCGCCGGCACACCCGGCGGCTACGGCTGCAACAAGCGCTCGCCGGGCACTGGTTGCGCGGCCCTTGAAGGCTTCAACCGCACCCACGCCGTCTTGGGCACAAGCGACCACTGCATCGCCACTCATCCCTCTGACATGTGCGTGGCCATGGCGGCGCTTGATGCTGTGATCCTCGTCGAGGGCCCCAAAGGCAAGCGCACCATCCCCTTCGCCGAGTTCCACAAGCTGCCCGGCGACACGCCGAATATTGAGAACTCCCTCGAGCCCGGCGAGCTGGTTACCTATGTGGATTTGCCCAAGCCAGTCGATGGCGCGCGCAGCGTCTATCTCAAGCTCCGCGACCGCGCCAGCTATGAATTTGCCCTTGCCTCGGCCGCCGTGGTGGCCAAAGTCGAGGGCGGCCACATCCGCTATGTCCGGGTGGCTCTCGGTGGCGTGGGCACCAAGCCTTGGCGTTCGCACGAGGCTGAACATGCGCTTGAGGGCAAGCCCGCCAATGCAGCCACATTCCGCGCCGCCGCCGAAGCGGCTCTGGCCGCCGCGCATCCCCGCACGGACAACGCATTCAAGGTAGAACTCGCCAAGCGCTGCCTGGTCCGCTCACTGAAACTGGCCACCGCCTAACCAATCAGGAGAATCCGATGACAACGGCCACCCTTCCCAATGCTGCCAACGTGATTGGCGCAGCTGTGCCCCGCATCGACGGCCCTTTGAAGACCACCGGCGTCGCCCAATACGCCGTCGATTACGATTTCCCCGGCCTGGTCCACGCCGTCGCCGTCCAAAGCAGCGTCGCCAGCGGCCGCATCCGCAACCTCGACGCCTCCGCCGCGGAAAAAATGCCAGGCGTGCTGCTCGTCTTCCACCACGCCAACATGGAAAAGGTCTACCGCCTCTTCCCGCACCAGGACGAAGCCACCATCAGCGAGGCGCGCCCGCCTTTTGCGGATAACATCGTCTCCTACTGGGGCCAATACGTCGCCGTGGTGGTCGCGGAAACCCTGGAGCAGGCGAAAGCCGCGGCCGGCGCGGTGCGCGTTGAGTACGATGCGCAAACTCCCGACGTGCGATCGGACCTGAAGGGCGGCGGAACCATTCCGAACGACAACAGTAAATCCAGTTCGAAGCGGGGCGATCCTGACAAGGCTCTTGCCACAGCCGCCGTGGTCGTCGACGAGATCTACTCGACGCCCCCCGAAACCCATAATCCCATGGAGATGCATGGCACGGTTGCGGTCTGGGACGGCGACAGTGTCACCCTCTACGAATGTTCGCAGGGCGTGATGAATCACCACGTCGTTATGGCGGAGGTTCTCGGCATTCCCCGCGAGAACGTGCGCGTCATCTCGCGATTCATCGGCTCCGGCTTCGGCGGCAAGCTGTTTCCGTGGCCCCAATCCGCCATGGCTGCCGCCGCCGCGCGCAAGCTGAATCGCCCCGTGAAACTCAGCGTTGACCGGCGCATGATGTTCTCCAATGTTGGCCATCGCCCGCAAACCCAGCAGCGCATCCGCCTGGGCGCAACTGCCGACGGCCAGCTCACCGCCATTCGCCACGACTTTCTCAATCACACCTCATTCACTGACGATATTGTGGAGCGCTGCGGCGAACAAACGCCTTTCCTTTACACCTGTCCCAATCTTGAAGTGACCAACGCGCTCGTCCAGCGCAATGTCGGCACGCCCACGCCCATGCGCGGTCCCGGCGCTGTGCCCGGCCTCTTCGCGCTCGAATCCGCAATGGACGAACTGGCCATTCGCCTCAAGATGGACCCGCTGGCGCTGCGCCTCAAAAATGACGCCACGCGCGACGAGGGCATGAATCTTCCCTTCTCCTCCCGCCACCTGGCCGAGTGCTACACCACCGGCGCTGAAAAGATCGGCTGGAAGCAGCGCACGCCCGAACCCGGCTCCATGGGCCGCGACGGCAAGGTCATCGGCTGGGGCATGGCCGGAGCCTCCTGGGGCGCGGCGCGCATTCCCTGCGAAGCCACCGTCGAATTATGCCTCGACGGCCGCATCTGCGTCCGCTGCGGCACGCAGGACATCGGCACCGGCACCTACACAGTATTCGCACAAATCATGCAGGAGAAGACCGGAGTCCCGCTGAATCGCATTCAGGTTATCCTCGGCGACAGTGATCTGCCTCCGGGCCCCACCTCGGGCGGTTCCATGGCCACCAGCGCGGTGCTGCCCGCCGCGGCCAGCGGAGCGAATGCGGCCATCGCGCGCCTTTTGAACATCGCCGCTCTCACACCCGATTCGCCTTTCAACGGCATGAAGTCCGAAACCCTCACCCTCTCCGAAGGCCGCGTTCACGAGAAAGACAAGCCGGCCTCAAGCGGCGTTCCGTTTGAAGAGATCATTCGCAAGGCCGGCCTGGGCGGCATCACCGCCACCGGCAGGACCATCCCCTCCTGGCAAGACCCGAAAGCCCGCGGTTACTCCATGCATTCTTTCGGCGCGCACTTTGCTGAGGTCGAATGGGAGCCGGAAATTGCTCGTCTGCGCGTCAGCCGCATCTTTTCCATCTTCGATTGCGGACGCATCATCAACCGCAAAGCCGGCGAAAATCAGATTCTGGGCGCAGCCGTCATGGGCGTCGGCATGGCATTGCTTGAGGACACGATCTACGATGCCCGCTCAGGCCAGCCAATCAACGGCAGCTTTGCCGACTACCTCGTCGCCACCTGCGCTGACCTGCCCACCCTCGACGTCACCTTCCTCGATTACCCTGACCTCATCGTTAACGAGTACGGCGCGCGCGGCGTGGGCGAAATCGGCATGGCCGGCGTGGCCCCCGCCATTACCTCCGCCGTCTATCACGCCACGGGTGTGCGCGTCCGCGCGCTACCCATTCGCATTGAGCGCCTGTTGGAATCGAAGGTTCGCGAGGCCTGAAAAACGTGTGCCCACTGACTTGAACTGGCTGCCCACGGTCTTGATCGCCCCCAACGAAGGGCATTGGCACGGCGCCGGGCCGGCAAATTCCATGGTCCATCTCGCCCTGCAGGAAGCGGATGCGCAAGGCGTCGACGTGGTTTGGCTGGAAGCTGTCACGGATCAGGAATACAGCGCTCGGTAAGCACTTCAAGCCTGAGACAATAGAAGCATGGCCGATCTCGATCGCATTCTGCCGCTGTGGCGCGAGCTTGAAACCGCCGGGGCGGATTACGTTCTGGCCACGGTTATCGAGGTGCAGGGTTCCAGTTATCGCAAGCCCGGCGCATGCATGTTGCTGGCTCCAGACGGCCGCCGCGCCGGCACGGTGAGCGGCGGATGCCTCGAAGCTCAGGTGGCCACGCGAGCCTGGTGGCTCACCGCCAGCGGCCCGGTCATCCAACGCTATTCGACCGCCGAAGAAGACGGCGAATTGCCCTATGGTTCCGGCTGTGGCGGCGTGGTCTTTCTGCTTCTCGAACGGCGCCCCACCGCCGGCCCGCTGCTCAGCGCGCTTGAACAGGCTCACAATCGGCGCACTCCACTCGCGGTGGCCACAATTTTGGAAAGTCCGCAAATCGGCTGTCGCGCCTTCGCTGGTTTGGCGCATCATGGTTCGAAGAATTTCGATCCGGTCCTCAATTCGCTCCAGGAACTCGCGGAGCAATCGCTGGCCAGCCGCACGTCCACTGAACAGCACATCGAAATCGAGGGCGCTGAATGCCGAGCCTGGGTCGATTACCGTTCCGCGCGACCCGGCCTCTGGATCTTCGGCGCGGGCGATGATGCACAGCCGCTGCTCCATCTCTCAAAAGAATTAGGCTGGTTTGTTACCGTGTCCGATGGCCGCTCCCACCTCGCCACACGCGTCCGCTTCCCCCTGGCCGATGAACTGCACGTCCTTAACATTCAAGTCCTGCTTGGAAACCAGAAAGCCGCGCCCGTGGCGTCGATCGCCAATCTTCAACCGCATGACGCCGCCGTTCTCATGACGCACAGCTTCGAACAGGATGCGCGCGTTCTGGCGTCGCTGCTCACGCTCGACGTCCCGCTCGCTTACATCGGTGTCCTGGGACCTCAGCGCCGCACCCGCGAGCTCCTCGTGGAGGTCGCTCGCCTGCTCAATCTGATTGCGAGCACGACGTCCGCAATCGACGCCCGCGTGGAGCTTTGGCTCACCCGGCTCCACGCCCCCATGGGGATTGACCTGGGCGCGGAATCGCCCGAATCCATCGCTCTCTCCATACTTGCCGAGATTCAGCAGTCCCTCACCGCGTCCACTGCGCTGCCCTTGCGCCAGGTGCGGGCCACGACGCTCGCGCCCTCAAGCTAGAAGCTACGGAAAGATCTCCACATCTCGGAGTGAGGCGCCGTTTCGATCCTTTTGGGAAATGATTGCGTCCTTCGCATCAATCGGCCACGGAATCGCCAGTTCCGGATCGTTCCACGCAATGGTTCGCTCACCGGACGGTGAATAATAGTCCGTTACCTTGTACGCGAATCCGACATCCTCAGTCAACGCGAAAAACGCGTGACCGAAGCCTACGGGAATCCATAACATGGCGCCGTTGTCGCTGCTAAGTTCCACGGCCAAGTGCTTCGCGAATGTGGGCGAACTCCGCCGCAAATCCACAACCACATCCAGGGCCGCACCATGAGTTACGCGAACTAGCTTTCCCTGCGGTTGAATCGTTTGATAGTGTATGCCGCGAATCACATTCTTTCTTGACACTGAGTAGTTATCCTGCACCCACACCGCGGGCAATCCAGCCTCTTCCATTGCGCGCTTATTAAAGGTTTCGCAGAATGCTCCGCGGTCGTCCTTGTAAATCGGCGGAGTGATTACCATAACTCCGTTCAACGTTGTCGCTGCGATCTTCATAACTCCATGCCCTTAGCCGCAAAGTAGGGTTCGCGAAGGAGCGCAAGCAGATACTGCCCGTACCCGCTCTTGCTGATGGGCTGTGCCAGTGCCTCTAACTGCTCCGCAGAAATAAAGCCCTGGCGATAAACAATCTCCTCCGGACAGGCAATGTTCAGTCCTTGCCGCCGTTCGATCGTATGAACAAAAAGTCCAGCCTCCAGCAGCGATTCATGCGTCCCCGTGTCCAGCCACGCCATGCCTCGGCTCATGATCTCCACATTCAACTTTCCGGCTTCAAGATAACGCCGGTTCAGGTCCGTAATCTCCAGCTCTCCCCGGGGGGAAGGCTTCAGCGATGAAGCGATGTTCACGACTTCGTTGTCATAGAAATAGAGCCCGGTCACCGCATAGCGCGATTTGGGAACCTTGGGCTTTTCTTCCAGGCTGATCGCGCGGCCCGCGTGGTCGAATTCCACAACTCCATAGCGTGCCGGATCTTCCACCGGATAGGCAAACACGGTCGCTCCCTGCTTCAGATTAGCCGCTGCTCGCAGTTGGCCGGAAAATCCCTGCCCAAAAAAGATGTTATCCCCCAGGATCAGGGCACTCGGGTCGTCTCCAATAAACTTCCTTCCAATCAAAAACGCCTGAGCCAAACCATCGGGGCTGGGCTGGATCGCATATTGGATGTTAATGCCCCACTTATGACCGTCGCCCAGTAACTCAGCGAAACGCCCCGTATCTTCAGGCGTGGAAATCACAAGTATATCCCGCAATCCGGCCAGTAGCAATGTACTCAGCGGATAATAGATCATCGGCTTGTTATAGACCGCGAGTAACTGCTTGGATACAACATGAGTCACAGGATAGAGACGGGTGCCGGACCCTCCCGCGAGAATGATCCCTTTCATAGCGCTTGCCGCTCCGTGTAGTTTTGCGTAATCCATTCCAGATACGCGCCCGTCCGCACGTTTTCAACCCATGACGAGTTATCCAGATACCAGCGCACAGTCTTGCGCAGACCGCCTTCAAATCGTTCTTCCGGTTCCCATCCCAGCTCGCGGGAAAGCTTCGCCGCATCGATGGCATAACGCCGGTCGTGTCCGGGCCGATCGGTTACATGGGTGATAAGATTCCTGCGCGGTCCCTGTGCCAGGCGTGGCCGCATTTCGTCCACAAGATCGCAAATGGTGGTCACCACATCGATATTCGTCCGCTCGCTGTTTCCGCCGATGTTATAAGTCTCTCCCACCCGGCCATTCTGCAAGACCGCGCGGATCGCCGCACAATGATCCTCCACAAACAGCCAGTCGCGCACGTTCTTGCCGTCTCCGTAAACCGGCAGCGGTTTACCCTCCAGCGCGTTCAAAATCATCAACGGAATAAGCTTTTCCGGGAACTGAAATGGGCCGTAATTGTTCGAGCAGTTCGTGGTCAGCACGGGAAGGCCAAAGGTGTGGTGATAGGCCCTGGCCAAGTGATCTGAAGCAGCCTTGGAAGCTGCATAGGGACTGTTTGGAGCGTAGGCTGTAGTTTCGGAGAATGCAGCATCCTCAGCCCCAAGCGAACCGTAAACCTCGTCGGTCGACACATGCAGAAAGCGGAAGGTCGATCGATCGGCTTCGCTGAGTGCCGACCAATAAATCTTCGCCTGCTCCAGCAGAACAAACGTTCCCTGAACATTGGTCCGGATGAAAGCATCCGGAGAAACAATGGAACGGTCCACATGGCTTTCCGCCGCAAAGTGAACGATCGCCTGAGGCCGATTTTCCCGCAACAGCGAGCCCACAAAATCCGCGTCGCAGATGTCGCCGCGCGCCAGCATATAACGCGGGTCTCCATCCAAAGAAGACAGGCTGGCGGGATTGCCGGCATAGGTCAGCAAATCCAGATTGATGACTCGTGTTCCCTCGGTCGCCATCCAGCTCAAAATAAAATTTGAGCCGATAAACCCAGCCCCGCCTGTAACTAAGATCGTGTCCAGCGTATGTTTCCTCCGAACCATCAGTATAAGCCTCAAAGTGCGGCATGAGCCGCAGAGTCAATCGGCGCCGATTCGGATTGCGCTCATTAAGGCAATTTGCGCCTAAATACGAGATGATATATTGATATATTAAAGCGTTCTGATCCGCCCCATATGTGCCTCGGCCTGCTCCGGCATGCCCATTCAACAAGTATCCAGGCGTTTCCCTCGACAGTGTTCGCGTCGGGGCAGTGTCTTTCAGACCGCAGTCCATGCATTCTGCACCATACACAGTTCAGGCAAGAGGTTGCTCATGCATACATTTAATCATCGTCTCCGCACACCTAAGCCGCAGGGCCTCTATCATGCGCGCAATGAGCACGACGCCTGCGGAATGGGCTTGGTAGCCAGCATTCGCGGCGAAAAAAGCCACCAGATTATCCGCAAAGGGCTTGAGGTCCTGATCAACCTCACCCACCGCGGAGCCGCCGGATGCGACCCGGAGACCGGTGATGGCGCAGGCATCCTGATTCAAATTCCGCACGCCTTTTTTGCGCGCGAGTGCGACGAACTTGGCATGCATTTGCCTGGCCCCGGAGCCTATGGGGTGGCCATGGTCTTCCTGCCCGTGGACAAGCATAGCCGTCTGCAGTGCGAGGGCGTTTTTGAGCGCATTGCGCAGGAAGAGGGCCTTACCGTCCTCGGCTGGCGCGATACCCCCGTGAACGGTGACGCCATCGGCCGCGAGGCCCGCGCCTCGCAACCCTACATCGAGCAGTTTTTTATCGCCCGCCCCGAGCAATTGGAAGAGGATGCTTTCGAGCGTTTGCTCTACCGCGTGCGCCGCCGCACTGAGAACGAGATCGCCGCCTCCGAAATCGAAGATCGAGATACCTTCTATATCCCGTCGCTCTCCTGCCGCACCATCATCTACAAAGGGCTCATGCTGGCTCCGCAAATTGAAAAGTTCTACTTCGAGCTGGCCAATCCCCTGGTCACCAGTGCTCTCTGCCTCGTACACCAGCGCTTCTCCACCAACACCTTTCCCAGCTGGAAGCTCGCGCACCCTTACCGCTACGTGGCGCACAACGGTGAAATCAACACCATCCGCGGCAATGTGAGTTGGATGAACGCGCGCCAGTCGGTTCTCAAGAGCCCACTCCATGGTGAAAATATTTCCAAGCTGTATCCGGTCATCTCGCCTGAAGGCAGCGACTCCGCATCGCTCGATAACGCCGTGGAATTCCTCTTCCAGTCGGGTCGTACCCTGCCCCACGTGATGGCCATGCTGATTCCAGAAGCCTGGTCCGGCAACCCAGACATGGACGAGGACAAGCGCGCCTTCTACGAGTACCACGCCTCGCTCATGGAGCCCTGGGACGGTCCGGCGGCCATTGCCTTCACCGACGGCCGCGTGATCGGCGCCACGCTTGATCGCAATGGCCTGCGCCCCGGCCGCTATATCGTCACCAAAGACGACCTGGTCGTGCTGGCCTCCGAGGCCGGCGTGCTCCAGGTGCCAGACGAAGACATTCGCAAGAAGGGCCGCCTGCAGCCAGGCCGCATGTTCCTGGTCGATACCATCCAGCAGCGCATTGTCTCCGACGCCGAAATCAAGAAGGAACTGGCCGGCCGCCAACCTTATGCGGCCTGGCTCCAGGAGCAGCAGGTTACTCTCGAACATTTGCCTGAGCCCTCGCGCGTTATCGCGTCCAATCCTGAAACGTTGCTCCGCCGACAGCGCGCCTACGGCTACAGCGAAGAAGACCTCAAGGTGGTGCTGGGCCCCATGGGCGCCAAAGCCGAAGAGCCCATCGGCTCCATGGGCACCGACGTTCCCTTGGCGTGTCTCTCTGACCGTCCGCAGCCATTATTCAATTACTTCAAGCAGCTCTTCGCGCAAGTCACCAATCCGCCCATCGATCCCATCCGCGAAGAGCTGGTGATGTCGCTCATCAGCTATATCGGCACTGAGCGCAACATTCTGGATGAGGCGCCGGAAAACTGCCACACCCTCAAGCTGCCTCACCCAATTCTCACCAATCGCGATCTTGAGAAGCTGCGCCGCGTCTCTTCGGGCGATCTGTTGGCCGCCACGCTGCCGGCGCTCTTCCGCGCTGAAGATGGCGAGGCCGGCCTCAAGCATTCTCTTGACGATCTCAGCAATCGCGCCGCGCACGCGGTCAACTCCGGCTACACGCTGCTCATTCTCTCCGACCGCGGCGTCGACTCAACGTATGCGCCTATTCCCAGCCTGCTGGCCATGGCCGCTGTCCATAACCGGCTGGTGCGCGACAAGACCCGCACCCAGGTCGCGCTCATTATTGAGAGCGGCGAGCCGCGCGAGGTCATGCACTTTGCGCTCCTCATCGGCTACGGCGCCAGCGCCATCAATCCTTATCTGGCCATCGAGACGCTTCACGACCTGGTTTGGCGCGGCCTGCTGCCCGACAAAATCACCGGCGAATACGCGGAAAAGAATTTCATCAAGGCTATCAACAAAGGGTTGCTCAAGACCTTCTCCAAGATGGGCATCAGCACTCTGCAAAGCTACCGCGGCGCGCAGGTGTTTGAGGCCGTGGGCCTGAACAAATCGCTGATCGACGCCTACTTCTCAGGCACCGCTTCGCGCATCGAGGGCGTCGGACTCGAGGTGCTCGCGCGCGAGGCCCAGCTCAAGCATGCTTACGCCTTCCAGCCGTTTAGCGATTCTGAAACCGATCTGGTGGTCGGCGGCCATTATCAATATCGCGAGGGCGGGGAGTATCACCTGCTCAATCCGCTCACCATCGGCAAACTGCAGCAGTCCGTGCGCCAAAATAATCCCACTACTTTCCAGGAATACACTGACCTGCTCGATGAACAGAGCCGTCACCTATGCACTCTGCGCGGCCTGCTCAAGCTTAAATATTCTGACAAGCCATTGCCGATCGAGGAAGTCGAGCCTGCCAAGGAAATCGTCAAGCGATTCACGACCGGCGCAATGAGCTTCGGCTCCATCAGTAAAGAGGCGCACGAGACGCTCGCCATTGCCATGAATCGCATGGGCGGCATGTCCAACACCGGCGAGGGCGGCGAAGACGAAGCTCGCTTCACGCGCGATGCCAACGGCGATCTGCGCCGCAGCGCCGTCAAGCAAGTGGCCAGCGGGCGCTTTGGCGTGACCACCAATTACCTGGTCAACGCCGACGAACTCCAGATCAAGATGGCCCAGGGCGCCAAGCCCGGCGAGGGCGGCCAATTGCCCGGCCACAAGGTGGACGAGATCATCGCCAAAACGCGCCACTCCATTCCCGGAGTAGGCCTTATTTCGCCGCCTCCGCATCACGACATCTACTCCATTGAAGATCTGGCGCAGCTCATCTACGACCTCAAGAACGTCAATCCGAAAGCCCGCATCGCCGTCAAGCTGGTTTCTGAAGTGGGCGTGGGCACGGTGGCCGCCGGGGTCTCCAAAGCGCACGCGGATGTCGTGCTCATCTCCGGCGACACCGGCGGCACAGGCGCTTCGCCCCTCAGTTCCATCAAGCACGCAGGACTTCCGTGGGAACTTGGCCTGGCCGAGACGCAGCAGGTTCTGCTGCTCAACGATCTGCGCAGCCGCATCAAAGTGCAGACCGACGGCAAGCTCCAGACCGGCCGCGACGTGGTCATTGCCGCCCTCCTCGGCGCGGAAGAGTTCGGCTTTGCTACCATGCCGCTCATCTCCATGGGATGCATCATGATGCGCAAATGCCACCTGAACACCTGTCCGGTGGGCATCGCCACACAAGACCCCGTTCTGCGCGCGCGCTTTCAAGGACAGCCCGAACATGTAGTCAATTTCTTTTTCTTCATCGCCGAACAGGTCCGCCAGCATATGGCCAAGCTGGGCTTCCGCACCGTCGACGAAATGGTGGGTCACGTTGACCGCATCGACGCTGCGGTTGCCGATGTCCATTGGAAGGCCAAGGGGATCGATCTCTCTTCAATCCTCTATTCGCCTACTTTGCCTTCACGAGTGGCGCGCCGCAAGATGCAGGCTCAGGATCACGGCCTTGATCAGGCGCTCGACCACGTGCTCATTGCGCTGGCTGCGCCCGCGCTCGAATCAAAGACGCCGGTTACCGGCAGCTTCGCCATTCGCAACGTCCATCGCACCGTCGGCGGCATGCTGGGCGGCGAAATCGCCCGCCGTTACGGGTCGGCAGGATTGCCGGATGGCACAATACACTATAAATTCTCTGGATCGGCAGGCCAGAGCTTCGGCGCATTTCTTCCTGCAGGCGTGACCCTCGAACTCGAAGGCGACTCCAACGACTATGTGGGCAAAGGGCTCTCCGGCGGGCGCATCATTGCGTATCCGCCCAAGACTTCAAGCTTCCTGCCGGAAGAAAGCATTCTGGTCGGCAACGTCGTTCTCTACGGCGCGACTTCCGGCGAAGTCTTCCTGAACGGCATCGCCGGCGAGCGATTTGCGGTGCGCAACTCCGGCGCAACCGCGGTGGTTGAGGGCGTGGGCGACCACGGCTGCGAATACATGACCAACGGCACCGTCATCGTGCTCGGCGCCACCGGCCGCAACTTCGCCGCCGGAATGAGCGGCGGCATCGCTTATGTTTTCGATGACCAGGGCGACTTCGCCACGCGCCGTTGCAACACCGCCAGCGTGGACCTCGAGCCGCTTTCTTCTGAGCAGGACGTGAACACGGTTCGCGGGTTGCTTGAACGCCATCGCGACCTCACGGGAAGCCCGCGCGCTGCGTGGATTCTCGAGCACTGGGCCGAGACTCAAGCGCAATTCATCAAAATCTTCCCTCATGAATACAAGCGCGTCCTCAACGCTCGGCGCGTTGAAGGAATATCCGGCATGGACTATGGTTCCGCAATCAATTCTTCGCCCGCGGTTGCGGCAACGGCAGAGGTGCGGCATGGGTAAGGTCACCGGTTTTCTTGAGATTCAACGCGAACAGCCCGCCCGCCGCAAGGTCGAGGAGCGGCTCCAGGACTGGTTTGAAATCTACCAGCCATTCGGCGAAGACAAGCAGCGCGAACAGGGCGCTCGCTGCATGGATTGCGGCGTCCCTTTCTGCCACACCGGCTGCCCGGTCAACAATCTTATCCCCGACTGGAACGACCTTGTTTACAACGGCCGCTGGGAGGCAGCCGTTCGCCGCCTCCACGCCACCAACAATTTCCCTGAGTTTACCGGCCGCATTTGTCCCGCTCCTTGCGAGGCCGCATGCGTACTGGGCATCAATCAGCCCGCTGTCTCGATCAAGCTGATTGAACGCAGCATCGTCGAGCGTGGATGGGACGAAGGCTGGATTCGTCCCGAGCCGCCGGAGCGCAACACCGGGAAAAAAGTAGCCGTCGTCGGCAGCGGGCCTTCTGGTTTAGCTGCTGCGCAACAGTTGCGCCGCGCCGGCCACTCGGTCACTGTCTATGAGAAGAACGACCGCGTCGGCGGCCTGCTGCGCTACGGCATCCCCAACTTCAAACTCGAAAAGCACGTTGTCGACCGCCGCATCCAGCAGATGCGCGCTGAGGGCGTAACCTTTATAACCAACGCTCACATCGGCGTGAACGTACCAGTCGAGTCTCTGACCGAACACTATGACGCCATCCTGCTCTGCGGCGGCGCTGAGCAGCCGCGCAATCTCAACATTCCCGGCCGCGAACTGAAAGGCGTCCACTACGCCATGGAATTTCTGCCTCAACAGAACCGCCGCTGCGAAGGCGATCAACTTGATCCTTCCATCGAAATTCTGGCTGCAGGCAAGAACGTCGTCATCATCGGCGGAGGCGACACCGGCGCAGACTGCCTGGGAACCAGCCTGCGGCAACTCGCAAAAAATGTTCATCAATTCGAAATCATGCCCAAACCGCCGGAACAGCGCGCCGCCTCCACGCCCTGGCCGCTTTGGCCGCTGCAGTTGCGCACGGAAAGTTCTCATGAAGAAGGCGGCATTCGCGACTGGGCCGTCAATAGCGTGAAATTCACCGGCGACGAAAACGGCAACGTCAAGCAGTTGCATCTGGTGCGCGTCGGCCCGCCGCCATCCTTCGAAGCAATCGCCCGTTCTGAGTTCAGCCTCGATGTCGATCTGGTCCTGCTCGCGATGGGTTTTCTCGGCCCCGTGCGCTCAGGCATGATCGAACAGTTCGGCCTGGCCCTCGACAACCGCGGCAACGTCGCTACCCAAGACGGTTACATGACCTCGGTAGACGGAATTTTTGCCGCGGGCGATATGCGCCGCGGGCAATCATTGGTGGTCTGGGCCGTCTCCGAGGGCCGCAAAGCGGCTGCCGCCATCGACAGCTACCTGGCCGCAAACGCAGAACCCCTTGCCCAACGCCATCACGCGCTGGTGTAAGCGACGTCGGGACCCAAAAGATTTGTCACCGAAGTTTTGGCTGCCCCCCAGGGATTCGAACCCCGATAGGCTGCTCCAGAGGCAGCTGTCCTACCATTGAACGAGGGGGCAGCAAGCGCAAATTACGCGGCTCAACTTGCAGCCGTATCAGCCTGGGTCGCAGCATTGCGCCGGACTCCAAAGGCCAACCTTCTCATCATAAGTGGATTCCGCCCCTCGGTCAAACCTCCCGTAACCGCCACAACGCGCGCCATCAGGCTCGCATCAACCTCGTTTTCGCGCCATACGCTGATAAAGGAGAACCGTTATGAACTCATTAGCAAGTCCGTATCCTCTGCTGATGACCCCGCGTCTAACATGAAGACATCGTGCCGTTTGGCCGATACCTGCCCTTGGTATAGAATCAGGTTCGAGGATGGAATTAGGTCTCAATATCGCATGGGTTGTGCTGGCCGCGCTGATGTTTTGCCTGTGGCCGCGATTTGCCGCGCGCACGGGCCCTGAACCGAGAACGCAAAAGCGGCAAGTGCGGAAACAGCAAGCGCAAAACCTGCGCATGCAGTTCGTCGCCCTGGCCGTGCTGGTCCTGATCCTCTTCCCGGTGATCTCAGTCACCGACGACCTGCAAGCTCTCCAGAATCCAGCCGAAGCCGACTGCTGCCTACGCCGGGTTCACGTTGTACCCAACACCAACTCCATCTTCCCCCCGGTTGCGGCACTACCCGTGCCTGTTTTCGCCGAGCTTTCCTTTGGCTTTGTGCGCTTGGCAACCCCAGGCAATCTCTCCGCGCCCGTCGTTGATCATCCCGGCCTGGCTTCCATCGATAACCGGCCCCCTCCCGCGGCCTGAGCCTTCGCGACCTTCCTGACATCTCGCCGTCAGCCTCTTTAATTCTTGTGACCGCCTTGCAGGCCACGGCCTGAAAGCGGAGCCGGTGGTGATGCAGTCCGAAACCCCTGCGCTGCATGCGGCGCGGCTGCCAGTTCCTGCACCAGACTCAACAGGACGCGGCAACCCCGGCGCTCCAAAGGTGGTGTATGAAGCAATTCTTCCCTTCTAGATTCGTCCCGGCGATGGCTTTGCTGTTTGTCATCGCGCCGGCCTTTCTTCCGGCGCAGCAGACCGTGACCTGGGATGAGGCCAAGACGAAGTTTGAAGCCAACAATCCCGCGCTCAAGGCCGATGCGCTCAGCGTGGACGAGGCCAAAGCCCAGGAAATCACGGCGTTCCTTCGCCCCAATCCGCAGGGCGGCGTGACCGTCGACGGCACGCAGATTGTGCCCGAAAACGGCGTATGGAAGCCGCTGGCCGGAACATTTGTGGTGCCCAGCATCAGCTACCTGCACGAGCGCGACCACAAGCGCGAGTTGCGCCTGGAGGCCGCCAAGGAAGGCACACGCATCACCGCCTCGCAGCACGAAGACCTGAAGCGCAACCTCGAGTTCAACCTGCGCACCAGTTTCATTCAGACGCTTCAGGCCAAGGCCGTGCTCGCACTCGCCAAAGAAGATTTGGCTTACTACGACCACATCATCCAAATCAGCCGCGATCGGTTCAACGACGGCGACATTGCCCAGGTCGACCTGGACCGCATCGAGCTGGCCCGGGTGCAATACGAGTCCGAAATTCAATCGGCGCTCGTCAACCTGCGCACTTCGAAAATCCAGCTCCTGCAGATGCTCAACGAGCACACGCCGGTGGAGCAGTTTGACGTTTCCGGCCCCTTCGATTTTTCTGACGCGCTCAAGCCGCTCGAAGATTTTCGTCAGATTGCCCTCGACGAACGCCCCGATCTGCGCGCGGCGCTCGAGTCCATTCAACAGGCGAACACCAATCACAAACTGGCAATCGCCAACGGTTCCACCGATCCGACTTTCGGCGGCTGGTACACATGGAACTCCTCGAACAACAATCCGGCTGGAATGCAAACGCTGGGCTTGAGCGTCAACATTCCGCTGCGCATCTTCGACCGCAATCAGGGCGAAAAGCAGCGCACCCAGATCGACATTAACAAGAATCAGGAAACAACCATGAATACACGCAATCAGGTTTTCACCGACGTGGATTCAGCCTACGCGCAGGTGGAAAGCAACATTGCGCTGCTCAAGCCTTACAGGGACAAATACAATGCCCAGGCCCTGCGCATCCGCGACACCGTGACGTATTCCTACCAGCACGGCAACGCATCGCTCATGGACTTCCTGAATGCGCAGAGCGATTACCGAACCGTGCAACTGGCCTACCTGCAACTGATCGGCACATATCTTACTGCCGCAGGACAACTGAATCTTGCCGTGGGTCGCGAGGTAATTCAATGATTGGCAGTGCAATCTTCAAACAGTTTTCCAAATTTGTGCTTACCCGCAAAGCTGCCTTGGCTCTCGGCCTGGCAACTTCGGTGGTTATGATCCTCTCTGGCTGCAAGCCGAAAGAGCAGGGCGACGGCGCGCCCCCACCAAATCCGCAGGTCATCAGCGTTGCGGACATGAACCTCATCACGGTCGACCCCAAGGACGCCGCAAATTTCCATCTCGTTTCCGTCGACAAGATCGACTCCGCCTCGGAGCTCACCACCACCGGCACCGTCTTTCCCGACATCTCCCGTGAGGTCCCCGTCATTTCGCTTGCCAATGGCCGCGTGGTCGACATCAAGACACGTCTCGATGACAACGTGAAAAAAGGCCAGTTGCTTTTTCGCGTGCAAAGCAACGACGTCTCCGGCGCCTTCAATGCCTATCTGAAGGCTGTGAACGATGAGCAGCTTGCCAACAAAGCCGACGCCCGCGCCAACGATCTGTTTCACCATGGCGCCATTTCACAGGCCATGGTGGAGCAAGCCGATGACTCCGAGAAAGACGCCAAGGCCGATCTCACCGCTGCCGAAGAGCAGTTGAAAGTTCTGGGCGTCGATCAAAATCATCCAAGCCCGATCGTCGATGTCTTTGCTCCCATTACGGGAGTCATCATCGGCCAGAACGTGACCAATGCCGCGGCAGCCGGCGTATCTCTCTCCGGATCGGCCACCGCCTTCACCATCGCCGATCTCTCCACAGTCTGGATTCTCTGCGATGTCTATGAAAACGACATCCCCAAACTTAAATTAGGCCAGGAAGCGCGCATCAAACTGGACGCCTATCCCGATCGTCCCATCACGGGACATATCGGCGACATCGGTCCGGTGCTCGATCCCGCCTTGCGCACCGCCAAAGTACGCATTGAGGTTCGGAATCCCGGATTCATGAAACTGGGCATGTTCGGCACCGCCACATTCACCGGCCGCAACAAGGAAACCCACGCCGTTGTCCCCGCCGATGCAGTGCTGCATCTGCACGATCGCGATTGGGTCTATCTGTCCGCGGGCGGCAATCAGTTCAAACGCACCGAGGTGCATGCCGGCAAGATGCTCGAAGGCAACCGCCAGGAAATACTCTCCGGCATTCAGCCCGGCCAGCAGGTAGCGACCAACGCCCTCCTGCTTGAAACCGCGGGGAACCAGTAGAATGATTCGCGCCCTCGTCGATTTCGCGCTCAAGAGCCGTTGGCTGGTCCTCGGCGGCGTGGTGGTTCTCACCGCGTGGGGCATTATTTCGTTTCGCAACCTGCCCATCGAGGCCTATCCCGACGTGGCCAACAACTACGTCCAGATCATTACCCAGTGGCCCGGCCGCAGCGCCGAAGAAATCGAGCGCCAGGTCACCGTTCCGGTCGAGATTCAGATGGCCGGCATTCCCCACCTCACGCATCTTCGCTCCACCACGCTGGCCGGTCTCTCCAGCCTCATGCTCATCTTCGATGACGACTCCCGCAGCGACGTCAACCGCGAACACGTCCTCGAGCGGCTCGGCCAGGTCAACCTGCCTGCCAATCTGGTTCCGCAGATGGGCACCGACTGGAGCCCCGTCGGCCAAATCTACTGGTACACCGTCGAGAGCACCAACCCCTCGTACGATGTGATGGAGAAAAAGTCGCTTGAAGACTGGCTCCTTGAGAAGTCTTTCAAAGGCGTGCAGGGCGTCGTAGACGTGTCGAGCTTCGGCGGGCCCACCAAGGAGTACCAGATCAAGCTGGATCCCGATAGGCTCGTCGCCTATGGCCTCTCAATCGCCCAGGTGGAGCAGCAAATTGCCAACAACAACACCAACGGCGGCGGCAGCTTCATCGAACAGGGCTCACAGCAGATCAACGTTCAGTCTGTCGGCCTCTACACGAGCGTTCAGGACATCGAGAACACCGTCGTCAAAAACTCAAACGGCGCGGCCGTCAAGATCAAAGACATCGCCACCGTCGCTCAGGGTCCCAAGATTCGCCTCGGTCAGATCGGCAAAGCCACCCACCGGCCTGACGGCGCCATCATTGACAATCCCGACACCGTGGAAGGCATCGTTCTGTTGCAGAAGGGCGACGACTCGGACCCTGTCCTGCAAGGCATACACGAAGAGGTGCAGAAACTCAACAACGGCATCCTGCCCAAGGGCGTAAAGGTCGTTCCCTTCCTCGACCGTTCCGACCTGGTCAGGTATACCGTCGAAACCGTGGAGCATAACCTCAGTGCGGGCGTCTTCCTTGTCTCCGTGATTCTCTTTCTCTTTCTGGGCAATATTCGCGGAGCCATAATTGTTGCACTCACCATTCCCTTCGCGCTGCTGTTCGCCTCCATCTGCCTCGACCTCAGCCACATTCCCGCTAATCTGCTGTCGCTGGGCGCGCTGGACTTCGGCATGGTGGTCGATGGCTCAGTCATTATGATCGAAAATATGGTCCGCCATCTGGCTCACCAGGACGACACTCGCACTCCGGGACAAAAGATTCGCGACGCGGCGCACGAAGTACTGCGGCCGGTTTTCTTCGCTCGCGGTATCATCATCGCTTCTTATCTGCCCATCTTCACCCTGCAGGCCGTGGAGGGCCGGCTCTTCAAGCCCATGGCCTGGACCGTCACCTTTGCCCTGTTAGGCGCGGTCGTCTTCGCCCTCGTCGTTGCACCGGTCATGGCCAGCATGCTGTTTCGAAAAGGCGCCAAAGAGTGGCAGAACCCGATCATGGTCTGGCTCACCCGCCACTATCGCGCAGGGGTCCGCGCGGCCATTGAACATCGCAACGTCACCTTGGGAATATGCATCGTTTTATTCGCCATTGCCATCTATCTCACCGTCGGCGGACCCATCGGCTCGGAATTTCTGCCCCACCTGGACGAGGGTTCCATCTGGGTACGCGGAACGCTTCCTCCCAGTGAGGGACCCACCGCCAGCATTGACTTCACCAACAAGGCCCGCATTGTCATGACTTCCTTTCCTGAGGTAACTCAAGTCGTCAGCCAAACCGGGCGTCCTGACGACGGCACCGATACCGCTGGGTTCTTTAACACCGAATATTTTGTCGATCTCAAGAGAAAAGAACAGTGGCGACCCATCTTCCATCAGAACAAGGAAGCGCTGATTACCGCCATTGACAAGCAGCTATCCAAATTTCCCGGCGTCATCTGGAATTACTCCCAGCCCATCTCCGACAATATGGAAGAAGCCGTCTCCGGCGTCAAGGGTGAACTGGCGGTCAAGCTCTATGGCGACAACCTCCGCACCTTAGAGCACAAAGCTGACGAGATTCAGGCGCAAATGGCCACCGTCAAGGGCATTGAAGATCTCGGCATCTTCCGCATCGTCGGCCAACCCAACCTTAATCTCCAGGTTGACCGCGCCGCCGCCGCGCGCTGGGGCATCAACGTCGCTGATATTCAAGATGCCGTGCAGACCGCGGTGGGCGCCAACGCCGTTACTCAGTTGCAGCAGGGCGAGGCGCGCTTCGATGTAACTCTGCGTTATCAACAGCGATATCGAGATACGCGCGAGGCCATTGAAAATGTCCGCCTGCTCGCGCCCACCGGCGAGCGGGTTTCCCTGGCGCAGCTCACCAAAGTTTCCACCGACGACGGAGCAGAACAGATCAATCGCGAAGGCGGCCAGCGCTACATCGCCATCAAGTACTCGGTTCGCGGACGCGACCTCGGCTCAACCGTCGAAGAAGCGATCGGAAAAGTCAACCGCTCCGTACAACTGCCCACCGGCTACCACCTCGAGTGGGCCGGCGAATATGAAAGTCAGAAACGCGCTGACAAGCGCATGGCCATTGTCGTTCCCATCACGGTGCTGGTCATCTTCCTCATCCTCTACACCATGTTCCGCTCCGCCAAGTGGGCCACGCTGATTCTCATCTCTGTGGTCATGGCCTCCATCGGGGGCCCGCTGGCGCTGTTCCTCACGCACACCAACTTCTCCGTCTCCTCGGCGGTCGGTTTTCTGGCCCTCTTCGGCGTCTCCGTTGAAACCGGCGTCATCATGATCGAGTTCATCAACCAGCTCCGCTCCCGGCGCAAAGGAATGGAAGTTTCCACCCACGAGCACATCGTCGAAGCCGCTGTAGAGGGCGCGGTCCTTCGCTTGCGTCCAGTCATGATGACCATGCTGGTCGCCACGCTCGGCCTGCTGCCCGCCGCGCTCTCGCACGCCATCGGTTCTGACTCGCAGCGCCCTTTCGCCATCGTCATCGTCGGCGGCCTGCTGGCCAACCTGGTCATCGGCATCTTCCTCATGCCCACCCTCTATGTGTGGATGGCCCGCGAAGACGACGTGTTACCCGCATCCGAAACCAACGAAGAGTTCTAGAAATGAGAGTCAGTCGCATCGCTTTACAGAAAAATGGGTGCCCCAGGTCTCGATTCTGAAACCTGGGCTGGCACAATCTGAATCAGTAAGTCAGTCCCTGTTCCCCGCCCGGGGTCTGCGTTCGTTGCAGGGGGGCGACAGGTCTTCGTCGCTGGGGTGGCTGTTCTCTGTTCCCTGCTCTTCTCACTCTTCCCGCAGCACTTCCAGCGGCCTCAGCCCGAGAATCCTGTAGCTCGCAATCCACCCCGTGGCCGTAGCCAGTGCCGCCGTGCCCACCAGCGCAACCAGCGTCGCGCTCCACTCAATGTGAAATCCAACTTCAAGCCTTTTGAGCAGCACCCGCGTCAGCACATTCGCAAACACCACGCCCACCGACCCCGCCAGCAACCCGAGCACGCTGAACTCCACGCTGAACGTCCGCACAATCCGCATCCGCGTCGCCCCCAGAGTCTTCAACACCACCGCTTCCCGCATCCGCCGGAAGCGCGTGCTCGCAATGCTCGAAGCCAGAATCATCAGGCCTGCAAAAATCGAGAACCCGGCAAGAAACCGCACCACAAACGTAATCTGATTCACCACGCTCTCAATCCTCTGCAACACATCGGCCAGATTGATGACAGTAATTGAGGGATAGGCAGTAAACAGCGCGCGCTCCAAGGCGGCCACTTGCTTCGGATCGATGTGCGCGCCGCCATACCACGTCGCCGGCTGATCCTTGAGCTGCCCGGAAGGCAACATGAACTGAACCCGCGCTCCCAGGTGCTGCCCATCCGAGCGATAAAGTGCCGCAACTGTCAACTTGCGCGCGACCCCGCCAACTTCCAGCTCCACCGCCGAACCGAGGCCGAGGTGCAGCCGCTGCGCCGCGCCCTGGCTCACGGCCAGCTCCGCCGCGTTCCCATCGGTCCACCACTTGCCCTGCGTCACTTTGTCGCCGGCCGGAGGCGTATCGGCCCAACTCAACTCCGCATTCTCCAGCATGCGCCGCGGAAAATGCTGCTCTTTCATTTCCTCCACAGGCTTGCTGTTCAGCGAATTGAATCTCCCTGTCACCACCGGCATCAGGTCCAGCGCCTGGCTTACGCCCGCCTGGTGCTGAAAAAAATCCTTCACTCCGGCTACTTCGTCGGTGCTCACATCCACCAGAAAAATATTGGGCAGCTTCGGCGAAGCGGTCTCGCGCAAATCCCGCAGCAGCGCAGCCTGCATCAGATAAACCGCCAGGATCAGCATCACGCCCGTCCCCAGCGCCGCCAGCACCGCTGCCGACTGGTTCCCGGGACGATAAAGATTCGCCAGCCCGTGGCGCAGGCTCGAGGGCAGCCTCAGCCGGACGCGGTTGAGCAGAAAGCGCAGCGTCCATAGCGCCACCGCCGCCAGCACCAGCAGTACCACAAGCGCCGCCGTGAACAGCAATGCAAACCACGTGCCCACCTTGGCCGAATCGGAGAGCGCCCACGCGATGCCTCCCAGCGCCAGCACCACCACGACGGAAATCCCCAGTTGCAGCCGCCGTCCCCACCATTTCACAAACCATCCGCGAATCCCCAGCGGCCCCTGCTCCACCAGCCTGCGCAACACCAGCACCGGCCTCACCGCGCGCACATCGAGCAGCGGCGGCAAACAGAACAGCAGCGTGGTCAGCAGCCCCGTTCCCAACCCCGCCAGCGCCGACCGCCACGGAAATGCAAGCACCGTATGCACCGGCAGCAGCGCTCCAAACACCGCCGGCAGAGCGGCCATCACGCCCGCTCCAACGGCCACGCCCAACAGGCCGCCGGCCAGCCCCAACCCCAGGGTCTGAAGGAGAAAAATTCGCAGCAAATCCGCCGACCCCGCGCCCACAGCCTTCAAAATCGCCAGCATGTCCATCCGCTGTTCCAGGTGCGCATGCATCGCCATGGCTACGCCAATCGCGCCCAGCACCATCGCACCAGGCAAATCAGGCTCAGGATCGCCGTCGCGTTATCCAGCCCCTGGCTCAGCGCCGGGCTGCCCTCGCGGAAATCCATTACTTGCGCATCCGGCAACGCATCTTCCAGTTGCTTGCGCATCGTCACGGGATCGATCGCCGCGGCTCCCTTGCCCGTTAGCCCTGCCGCGCCGTTCTCCGGCAGCTTGATCAGCAACCGTTCACTCGCCCGGCTCCCCGGCGCCAGCAGACCTGTCCGCGCCAGCGCCGCCAGCGAAATCATGACGCGCGGCCCCATGCCCGCCCCGGCGCTGATGCGGTCCGGCTCCTGCTTCAGCACCGCCGCGATCCTGAAATTCCGTCCGCCCAGGCGCAGAGTCTGCCCCACTTTCGCGTTCAGGCGAATCAGAAACTCCTCCGCCACCACCGCCGAATCGCCCTCCAGAGCCTGCTGCAGCGTCATCGCCGGTTCCAGCTCCGCCGTGCCGTAGTAGGGATACTGCGTCGGATCGACAGCCTTGAGCGAAACCAGCAACGGCACCGGGTCTGGCGGCACGGAAGCCATCGAAATCGTCTCCGTCACCCAGGTTGAACGAATCGCGCCCGCTCCCTGTTTGCCGTCATCCTGCTTCTCAAGCGCCGCGATCCTGCTCTTGTCCTCATCGGTGGGCGACCGAAAGATGCGTGCGCTCAAGTCTCCCGCCATCAGCGATCTGGCTTCAATACCTAAAGTCTTTCTGAAGCTTTCGCTGAATCCCCGCACCCCCACCAGCGCGGCCACGCCCACCGCCACCGACAGCACCACAAAACCAAATTTTCCCGGCGCGGACTTCAAGTCCCGCCAGCCAATGGCGCTTGCGCGCTCCCAACTCAATGCCCGCTTAGCCATGCTGAGCCCGCCCCGCGCCTGGCGCGGCGACCGCCAGCGCATCGGCTCCAACAAACGGCAGCGTATCCTCCACGACCAGCCCATCGCGCAGCACAATCTTGCGATCCGCCCGGCTCGCTACCTCCGGATCGTGCGTCACCAGCACCAGCGTGGTGCCTGCCTTTTTATTACGCTCGAGAAGCAAATCCAGTACCAGTTGCCCGTTCGCCGAATCCAGATTGCCCGTCGGCTCATCGGCCATCACAATGGGCGGTTCAACCACGAACGCCCGCGCCAGCGCCACCCGCTGCTGTTCCCCACCCGAGAGCTGCACCGGATAGTGATCCACACGCTCCGTCAGCCCCACCTCATCAAGCAGCCGCCGCGCCTGCTTCAGGCCGCTGCCCTCCACATTCAACTCGTACGGAAGAAGCACGTTTTCCAGTGCCGTCAACGTCTGGATCAGTTGGTAAGACTGAAACACGAACCCGATCTTCTTGCCGCGCACCGCCGCCAGTTCCGACTCAACCAGGTTGTGAATCGGCACGCCATCCAGCCAGATTTCCCCTGAACTCGGCGTATCGAGGCCAGCCAAAAGGCCCAGCAGCGTGCTCTTTCCGCTGCCGCTCGCGCCCACAACGGCCACAAACTGCCCCGCCGGAATGGTGAGCGTGATCCCCTTCAGGATCTCGACCCGCCGTGTTCCGTTCTGTATCCACTTCCGTGCATCCCGAACCTCAATCACCCGTTATCCTCCACCTGTGCCCCGGTTCACGGTCCCTTACACTATCCATGTGGACGTTCGCCGCACACTCATCGTTTCAATCTGGCTTCTGATCTTCGCCGGCTCGTTGTTTGCCGCCGACCGCCCCGTCCTGGTCTGCTTTGGAGACAGCATCACCGCCGGACACGGCCTCCCGTCCGGCCAAGCCTACCCCGACTTTCTGCAGCAAAAACTCGACGCCGCCGGCTATCACTATAAAGTCATCAATCAAGGCACCAGTGGCGCCACCACTAAAGACGCCCTTGCCAACATCCGCACCATCCTGAGCCTGCACCCCAAAATCGTCATCGTGGAGTTCGGCGGCAACGACGGTCTTCGCGGCCTGCCCCCCGATGTGACCCGCCACAATCTCGACCAGGTTCTGACCGTGCTCGAAAGCGCGCACATCAAAATCCTGCTGGCCGGCATCACCCTCCCGCCCGACTATGGCGCCGACTATATCCAATCCTTCGACCAGATCTTCACCTCGCTCGCCGCCCAGCACCACACCGCCTTCGTCCCCATGCTCTACAAAGACCTCGTTCATGTTCCCGGAACCATTCAAGCCGATGGCATCCATCCCACCGCCAAAGGCTCCGCGATCATTGCAGACACGCTCTTCTCCGTGCTCAAGCCCATGCTGAACAAGAGCAGTCGCTAGCTCGTTTCGGCCCCCATGCGGAGTGTCTCGGCCGCGCTCTCTTTTCTGTCGCGCAAAAGAAGACATTCAGTTCAGCGCCCGATTAATCGAATGCTTGCGGCTGCCAGCTAAAAGCTAGAAGCTGCTTACCGGCTGAAACAGCGTCCCCGCGACCCTCTTGGCAATGCCCACCAACTCCCGCTGCCCCGCAAACACCTTCACCAGCGGCGCGCGCGAAAACTCCGGCAGATTCGCTTGCGCCCCATTTCTAAGCCGTCCCAGCGCCCTTGCATCTCCGGTCACCGCCGGCATCTCGGGCAAAAGCATCCTGGGATGCACGCACAATGCCTCAATCGCTTCAAAATTGCCGGTCAGCATTTCCAGTTCTTCCAGAGTATGCGCCTCATCAATCGTAAACACCCCGGCCTGCGTCCTCTGCAGCCGGCTCAAATGCGCACCGCATCCCAGGTCCTGCCCCATTGCGTGAGCCACGGCGCGCACATACCCGCCCGCGCTGATGCTCATCGTGAAACTTGCCTCCGCGCCCGCGATGTCCGTAATCTCAAAATGGGTAATACGTATTTTCGCCGTCTTCAGTTTCACTGGCTTGCCGGCCCGCGCCAGCTTGTAAGCCGGCGTGCCCTCAATCTTTTTGGCGGAGTAGGGCGGAGGCATCTGCTCTATCTCCCCGTGAAACCGGCCAGCCGCCGCGCGCACCTGCTCAAGCGCCACCGCGGAGCACAGCTCCGACCAGCGGTCCGGTCCGTCCGCTTTGCCCTCAGCATCATAGGTGTCTGTCGAAAATCCGAAGCGGATCGCCCCGGCATAACTCTTCTCAGAGGAAGAAAAATACTGCGCCAGCCGCGTAAACTTGCCCAGCAGCAGCGGCAACACTCCTGTCGCCATCGGGTCCAGCGTGCCCAGGTGGCCGATCGACGGCTCACCCGTAATCCTGCGTAGCCGCGCCACCACATCGTGGCTGGTCATCTCGCCCGGCTTGTCGACGACCAGAAGTCCATTCACTCATTCACTCTAGTCGACGAGGACCACGATTTACAGCGCGCCTGTCATTGCTGCCGCACCAGCGAGAGGAACTCCGCTCGCGTTTCTTTCTTCTGGAAACAGCCCACCATTGCCGACGTCACCGTGGACGAACTCTGCTTCTCAACCCCGCGCATCATCATGCACAGGTGCCGCGCCTCAATCACCACGCCCACGCCCTGCGGCGCAATCGCTTCCTGAATCGTGTCCGCAATCTGCCGCGTCAGCCGTTCCTGCACTTGCAACCGCCGCGCAAACACATCCACGAGACGCGGAATCTTACTCAGCCCGATGACTTTTCCTTTGGGTATGTAGGCCACGTGCACCTTGCCAAAAAACGGCAGCATGTGATGTTCGCACAGCGAGAACATCTCAATGTCCTTCACGATCACCATCTCGTCGTAGTCCACATCGAACATGGCCCCGCGCAGAATCTTGCCCGGATCCTCGCCATAACCCTTGGTCAAAAAGCTCAACGACTTCTCGACGCGCGCCGGCGTCTGCGCCAGCCCGTCCCGGTTCGGGTCTTCGCCCAGCCGGCTCAGGATTTCGCGATACATCTCCGCGGTGCTGAACTCGCTCAGCCCTTCGTCAATCCCAACCGCTCTGCGAACGGACTTGCTCACTGGAATCGGCTGTGCCATCATCGTGCTCCTTGTCCTCGTCCAACGATCGTTAAGAACTCACTCGCCGCAATACTCAAAAAAATTATTCTCCGTCTCTTCCACGCGCACCTGCTCCAACTCACCAGACGGCATCGCATCCCGCAACAGCTCAAACACCGCCCTGCAAAGATTCTCCGTCGTCGGCACCCGATTCTTGAAATACGGATCGAGATTCAGATTGGCATGGTCAAACCGATCCAGCACTTTCGTGCGCACCACTTCATCCAAGGCCGCCAGGTTCACCACCATGCCTGTCTCCGCATCCACCGCGCCGCCCACCAGCACCTCTACCGTGTAGTTGTGCCCGTGCCCATGCTGGTTATTGCACTTTCCATAGACCGCCCGATTCTCCTCCGCCGACAGCGCGTCGCTGTGCAGCCGGTGGCTCGCGCTCAGCGTGGTCCGCCGCCCAAAATAGGCCTTCACGCCTCGCCTCGATACTCGGCAAAAATATCTGCCGTCTCATACACCCGTACACGGCTCAACTGCGCTCCTCCGGCCGCCGTCACGAGCGGCTCCAGCCGCTTCCATGCCGCAATCGCGATGTTCTCCGTGGTCGGAATCATCTTTCCCTGCGCAAACTCCGGTGCCTCCAGGTTCAAATGGCGATGGTCGTAAGCCGAAAGCACCTCCCGCTCCATCACGTCCTTCAGCCACTTCAGATCCACAACAAATCCGGACTCCGGATCGGGTTCGCCCGCCACCGTCACCTCCAGGGTGTAATTGTGGCCGTGCCCATTCTTGTTCGAACAACGCCCAAACACCTGCTCATTCTTCGCCGCCGTCCACGCCTCGTTCAAATAGTAATGCGAAGCAGAAAAAGTGGCCCGCCGCGTCAAAAAAATCATGCTTACCCCTCACTGGAGAAGATGATTGAGCCCAAGGTAATGCTTCATACTTTGAGCTCCTTTTGAAATGCCGAAGCCGAGAAAACATACAGGTTTGGCTAAAAGCTAGAGGCTAGAAGCTGAAAGCTGCCTCTCAACCCGCGTAATCCCGCCCCTTCCAGCTTACCTTCTTCAGGATTCGATGCTGAAACCAGCTCCGGTAGAGGAGCACCACAAACAGCGGCAACCCCAGTGGCGCCAGCGCGCAATCCACAAAAGAAAAATTCGACTTCGCCACCCGCGCGTAAAAGCGCACCAGCGTCCGCACCCACAACAGGGCCAGCACCCAGCCCGCCCCCAGCCATTCCAGCGAGTGGGCCGCGAAGCGTGCATTCCACAGCTCTACCGTCAGCACCGGCAACCCCACCAGCAGCACGATATCCAGCGCTCGCCACACCGCCAGCGCCAGCGCGTTGTTGAACAGCAGGACCAGATTTTTCGTCCAGCCTTCCATCATCGAGGCCGTCGTCCGGTACATCCGCGTGGCCACCGCGTCGTCCGCATACCGGAACCGCAGCCCCACCTTGCGCCGCTTGGCCATAAAAGCCAGTTCCACATCCTCCAGCACCTTGTCCGATACGCTGGCATGCCCACCCAGCCGCCGGTAAGCCTCCCGCTCCACAAGGAGGAACTGCCCATTGGCCGCCGCGATGCGCGCATTCGAGTCAGAAACCTTGGCCGGCGGATAAGCCAGCGCCAGCTCGCAAAACACCAGCGGCATCAGCGACCGCTGCGCCAGCCCGCTCACCACCTGCCGCGGCGAATAGCTCAGCACTCCCACCTTGTGCCGCTCCGCCTCATGGATCGCCCTGCGCAAGTCGCCCGGCTCGTGCACCGTGTCCGCATCGGTAAACAGCAGCCACTTGCCTCGTGCCTTCCGCGCCGCTGTCCAAATCGCGTTTGCCTTCCCCGTCCAGCCCTTGGCCAGTGCGCCTGAGTGCATCACCGTAACTCCGGCAAATCCGCGCGCAATTTCGGCCGTCCGGTCGGTCGAGTGGTCGTCCACCACCACCAGCTCCCAATCCCGGCCTAACTCAAAAATCTCTTCGGACTGCGCCACCAGCGACGCCAGGCAGGCCCCCAGGCAATCCTCCTCATTCCGCGCCGGAACCACGACAGTAAGCTCCATCAATTCAGCGGGTTCCGGCTGGTCAAAGACCGACCCCGCGGCCCTTGCCCACCGGTCCAGAAGAGCGCCCTCGTTGCCGGATTCGTCGGCAAGTCCCAGCACCGAGGTCCGCGCGGACGGGTCTTTGTCCGTGGGGCGGAGCACCGGCGTATACCGCCCATTCCCGCTAGTTCCCGGCCTGTCCTTCCCCATCGCGCCTCACCCTTTCATACCAGGCCCTTCGCTCCGTATTATAAAAGTTGTGCTGTCCCGTCGTTTACTCACGCTGACCCTCTGCTTGCCTTTGGCCTTCGTCGCAGCTTGCGATCGCGGCGCTCGTCCCGCGCAGATGGACAAGCCTGCGCCCGACTTCACTGTTTCCGACGGAACCAGCACCATCCATCTCGCCAGCTACCGCGGACAGGTGGTGCTGCTCAACTTCTGGGCCAGTTGGTGCGCCCCCTGCGTCGAGGAACTGCCCTCGCTCCTGCAGCTCCATCACGACCGGCCCGACCTGGCGATCCTCGCTGTCAGCATCGACGAAGATGCGGACGACTACAAACACTTCATCACCCGCCGCCACGTGGACCTGATCACCGTCCGCGACCCCAACCAGACCGCCGCCAAGCTCTACCACACCGAGGGCTGGCCGGAAACCTACATCATCGACCGCAACGGCCGCATCCGCCGCAAAATCGTCGGCGACCCCGACTGGTCCAATCCCGAAATCCGGGCCTTCCTCAAAACCCTTTAGCGGCAGGCGTTCACGCTCCAGGGCTCGCGTCTTGCTATCATTGCCCCTATGACCACCGTGGATATCCTCTTCTCCTACGCCACGCCGCCCACCGAACGCGTGACCCTGGCGCTGGCCGGCATCAAGGACGTCTACGGCATCCGCCGCCTCAGCTTCGACCGCGCCGCCCGCACCCTGCGCGTGGAGTACGACGCCACCCGCCTCAACGCCGCAGTCGTCACCAAGCTGGTCCGCGAAGCCGGCCTCGATCTGCTCGAGGAGCTTCCGCTCATTCTTCCGCCGCCAGCCCCGGAACCGACGCCCGCAGTCTGAAGGCAGCTTTTGCCAGACCTTCTTTGGATTGCACCACCCCTGAAACCCTGATAATCTAACTAAGGTTTCGCCAGAAACCCCGTGTGCGCCCGTAGCTCAGTTGGATAGAGCGACTGGCTACGAACCAGTAGGTCGGGAGTTCGAATCTCTCCGGGCGCACCATTCCTCCCTCAAAACTTCAGCCTCCAATTTTTCTGCAAGGTCCAGCGCGCATTCCGCTCGCGGCTCTTCTGGTTACGGCTTGTACTCCCCGCTCGAATCCACCGCCAAATCAGCCTGCACCGGCAGCGCGTCGCTCGATCCGCCCGCCAGCACGCGAACCTGCTCCTTTTCCACCCGCCAAACGTGGCTGGCGGTGTCCCAATAGGCCAGGTCATGCGGCTTCAGCTCCATCGTCACGTCCCGCGCCGCGCCCGCCTCCAGCCGCACCCGCTCAAATCCCTTCAACTCCAGCCTCGGCCGCGCCACAGCGGAGCCCAGATGCTGCACGTACATCTGGACCACTTCATCGCTCGCCCGCTTGCCCGTGTTCCTCACCCGCACCGCCACGCGCACCCGCCCGTCGGCCGCAACCTTGGGCTCGCTCAGCTTCAGCGACTCATACGTGAAGCTGGTGTAGCTCAACCCGTAACCAAACGCGTACAGCGGCTTATGCTTGCTGTAGAGATACGTCTCTCCGTCGAGCAGGTTGTAATCCAGAATCGGCAGCAACTGCGCGTCGCCCGTGGGCCACGTCTGCGTAAGCCGCCCGGCCGGCGAGTAGTCTCCGAACAGCACATCGGCCAGTCCGTGGCCCTCTTCCTGGCTATTGTGCGTCATGTGGACAATCGCGGGAACGTTCTGCTGGCTCCAGACAATGGCGTAGGGAAAGCTCGCCCGCAGCACCTCAATCGTCTTTGGATTGGCAGCGAACACCTGCTTCACCAGCTCTTCCTGCTCCAGCACGATCGTCTTGCGATCCACATCCTCTTTGCCGTTTGAGGGCACCGGGCACTGGTCCCATCCAGCATTGCATTCCGGATGATTGCCCACCACCACAATCGCCACGTCCGCCGCGCGCGCCACCTTCGCTGCCTGCGGCGCATCCGCTCCGTCGTCAAACAGCACCTTTACGCCGGGACCCGCGCCTTCGCGAATCCCCTCAAGCGTACTGACAAAATAAGGCGGCGTGCCGCTGTACCAATCCAGCAGAACCTGATCGGTCCACGGCCCAATCACTGCTATCGTCTTCAGCTTGGTCCGGTCCAGCGGCAGCGCGTGGCCCTCATTCTTCAGCAGCACGATGGACTCATCCGTAGCCAGCCGCGCCAGTGCTCGGCTCGACTCCCGATCCCACGCCGGCCCCGTTTCATCCTGCGTCCCCGTCGTCTTTCGCCCGATCTCTTCATACGGGTCCACGCCCGCCGGATCCATTTCGCCCAGCCGCAGAAAGACGCGTAGCTCATTGCGCAGCGCGGCGTCCATATCCGCCTCGGTCAGTAATCCGTCTTTGAGGGCGCTCGCCAAATCGGGTTTGAACGTATCCAGAAAATTGTTGACGCCCGCCTTCACCGCCGCCGCCACGCCATGCTCCTTGTCCGGAAACGCTTTGTGCGAGGTAATCAGCAGCCCCAGCGCGCCGCCGTCTGAACAGATCAGCCCGTCGTTGCCCCACTCGTTGATCATTACGCTCTTGAGCACCGGGTTGATCAGCATCGGCGTGCCATTCCACGCGTTGTAGGAGGCCATGACCGCACGCGACCCGCCCTGCTCAAACCCCATGCGAAACGGCACCGAGTAGTACTCGCGAAACAGACGCTCATCGAAGTTGGAAGAGGTATGCGTCCGCCCATCCTCATTTTCATTTGCCAAAAAGTGTTTCATCAGCGACGCGGCCTGCCAGTGCTTGGGATCGGGGCCTTGCAGCCCCTGCGCAAAAGCCACCGTCAGCGTGCCTACCAGAAACGGATCCTCGCCATACGACTCCTCGGTTCGGCCCCAGCGCGGGTCGCGGCTCAAATCGGCATTGGGCGCGCGCACCACCACGCCGCCACGGTCATAAACAGGATTCTGGTAGTCGTAGCGCGCTTCGTATCCCTCCACCGCGGCAATGTTTTTAAGCAGCGCCGGATCCCATGTCGCGCCCAGGCCTTTTTCCTGCGGAAATGTCGTCGTCGGCATCGGCGTTCTGCCGCGCCCGCCCCAGCCGCCAGGACCGCCCAGCGCCAACCCATGCAGCCCCTCCACCTGACCGGAAAAAACGAGCCCCAGCCGCGGAAACTTCGGATGATCCGACATCAGCGCGATTTTCTCTTCCAGCGTCAGTCGGCCCAGCAGGTCGGCAATGCGCTGATCGTCGGTCAGCTTGGTATCGCGGAACGGATAATCCGCCTGCGCGCATGCCACCCGCGCCAACCCCGCCGCCATCGCCAACCCCGCCAACGCACTCATCCATCGCCGCAGCCTCATTGCATTCGCCTCCGATTCCAGAACAGCGAAGAGTATCACAGCGGAACCGTGATCGCCTTCGAGGGAATTGGCTGAGCGGACCACTGCGCGCAAAACAAAAGGGCGAAGCGCCTATGCGCTCCGCTCCTCTTTCTGCAACCCTGATCCGTCTTCAATACAGCCGGAAGTTGACCTCGATGGTAATCGGAACCGGCACCGGCGTCTTGCCGTCCTTCATGGCCGGCTTGAACTTGTATTTGCGCACCGCTTCCAGAGCCTTTTCGTCCAGGCCCATGCCCAGGGTGCGAATCACGCGAGGGTTTTGCGGATTTCCCTGCGCATCCACAATCAGGGAGATCAGGCAAACGCCCTGATACTTGGCCCGGCGCGCCTCGTCGGAGAACTCCGCCTCCGGCTGGATCAGCGGAATCGGCGCCGAAACTCCGCCGCCCACGTGATACAGTCCGCCGCCGGTGTTTCCACCCGTGCCCGGCCCATATCCATCGCCAGTCCCCGAGCCCATACCGCCGCCGCTGCCCGTGCCCATGCCGTTCGCGCCCGATCCATTCGAGTCTAGTCGGACGTTGGCCGAGTCCTTCACGCCGATATTCGGCAGGTTTGGGTTGTCAGGCAGCTTGATATCGGTCTGCACATTGATGGCCGGCTCGAAAGCCAGCTTCGGCTTTTCAACCACCGGAACCATGGGCGGCACAATCGGGTCCTTCTCAATCTTGGGCAGATGGCCCTTGATCGGATCCACAATATCGTGCGAGCCGCCGCCCCCACCGCCGCCCGCCATGCTATCGGCCTTGGGCGCCTTGAAGTCCGTCAAATTGACGTCGGTGGCGACCTCTTTGGGCTTGGTCACCGCTTTGATGATGGTGCGGCCCAGAACAAACAGCATAAGCAGCAAAATGGCTACATTCACGCCGGTGGCGATGCCGATGGCCCACGGATTCGGTTTCACCGCCATCCGGTCCGGAACCGGAATCGGCGTCGAAGTCAACTGCAGAGGCGGCAGCTTGACGGGAAAAAACACGTCGCGAATGCTCTCGTAAAGTCCTGTCCAGATGGGCTTTTCCTCGAAAGCCTTGCCGAGGAAACCGTCAAATTCATGGCCCTCGCGGAGAGCCACGGCGCCTTGGGATTCCGTATCTGGCTGTATAAGCAGGTCGTTTGCCATAGTCGCTGCTGGTTCCGTTGCCTCTGGCCGCCCGTAAGAAACGCTTCCCGCTCCCCGGCCCGTCTCTCCATTATGCTCGAATGCGCTCGTCTCTGTCTTGCCTTTCGGGGCGGTTTCGCAATTCAGGTTCGCATAATCCGGTGGGGAAAGGGTTCCCATAAACAATAGACGAGCGACCCCTGCACTTGTTACCCAAAATTTCTCGGAGCGCCATTTACACTAGGAAATGAACCATTCGCACCATCCCAGGGAGTGACGATGTCCGCAGCGCCGGAGTTGAAGGCGACCCTTACCTTGCCGCAAACCGCCTTTCCAATGAAGGCCAATCTGCCCCAGAATGAACCCCTTCGACTGGCGCGCTGGGCCTCGCTCCGCCTTTACGACGAGTTGCGCAAGGCCGGCGCAGGCCGACCCGCTTACATCCTCCACGACGGACCGCCCTACGCCAACGGCCCTATGCACCTGGGTCACGCACTCAATCACGGCCTCAAGGACTTTGTCGTCAAGTCGAAATCCATGGCCGGCTTCAACGCTCCTTACGTGCCCGGCTTCGATTGCCACGGCCTGCCCATCGAGATCAAGGTCGACGAACAACTCGGCCGCAAAAAGTTAGAGATGCCCGCGCCTGCGGTATTGGATGCCTGCCGCGCCTACGCGCAAAAATATATCGACCTGCAAACCTCGCAGCTCATCCGCATCGGCTGTTTTGGCCGCTGGGAAAAACCCTACAAGACCATGTCCCGCGACTACGAGGCCCGCACCCTGGAAGCGTTTTACGGCTTCCTTCAGAAAGGCTTTGTCTACCGCGGCCTCAAGCCCGTCTACTGGTGCATCTATGACCGCACCGCGCTGGCCGAAGCCGAGGTGGAGTACGAGATGCACACCAGCCCTTCGGTCTACGTGCGCTACCGCCTCACCTCTGACCCCGCGGCCATTCACCCGGCCCTCGCCGGCCGCGAAGTCTACACCATCATCTGGACCACCACCCCATGGACCCTGCCCGCGTCCCTCGCCGTTGCCTTCCATCCCGACTTCGACTACGTCGCGCTCTCCACTGAAAAGGGCGAAGTCTACATCGTCGCCGCTGAATTGGCTGTCCCCGTTGTCGCAGCCTGCAACCTGGGTCCGACCACCGAACTCGCCCGCTTCAAGGGCGCGGTGCTCGAACGCACCACCTTTCAGCATCCCTTCCTGGATCGCAGCATCCTGGGCGTGCTGGCCACCTACGTCACGGCTGACCAGGGCACCGGCGCAGTCCACACCGCGCCCTCGCATGGAGCCGACGACTTTTATACCGGCGGGCGTTACGGCCTCGACGCCACCACCCGCGTCGATGCCTCCGGCCACATTTTCGTCGATCCCACCGCCTGGCATCAGCCCGAACCGCCGCCCTTTGACGGCAAGAAGGTCTGGGCCGCAAATCCAATCATCGTCAACATGCTCAAAGAGTCCGGCGCATTGCTCGCTTCGGCGGACTTGCACCATTCCTATCCCCACTGCTGGCGCTGCCACAAGCCGGTCATCTTCCGCGCCACCGAACAGTGGTTCATCGGCCTTGAAACTCCGGTGGAGCGCCAGGACGCCTCCAAAACCACGTTCCGTCAACTGGCAATCGAAGAGATCGACAAAGTGATCTGGGACCCGGCCTGGGGCAAGGAGCGCATCACCAACATGATCGCCACCCGGCCCGACTGGTGCATCAGCCGCCAGCGAATCTGGGGCGTACCCATCGCCGTCTTCCTCTGCCAGAACTGCAACCAGCCCATCCTGGACGCGGCGCTCAACCGCACCATCGTCGAGCTCTTTGACCGCCAGGGAGCCGAGGCTTGGCACACCACGCCGATCGAGGCACTGTTACCAGACAATACCGTTTGCAGAAATTGTGGAGAAGTCCGCCCGCCCGGCCAGGGCTTCCGCAAAGAAACCGACATCCTCGACGTGTGGTTCGACTCCGGCACAAGCTGGTTCGCGGTCGCCGAATCCGATCCCGACCTCAAGACGCCCTACACCGCCTTCCAGAATAATGAGGACATCAACGGCTTGCCGGTGCCCGTCCTCTACCTCGAAGGTGGCGACCAGCACCGCGGCTGGTTTCATTCATCGCTGCTTACGTCAGTCGCCCTGCGCGGCCGCGCGCCTTACTCCCATGTCGCCACAGCCGGCTGGACGCTCGACGAGCAGGGCCGCGCCATGTCGAAATCGCTCGGCAACGGCGTCGATCCCGTCGACATCGCCAACCGCCTGGGCGGCGAAATCGTTCGCCTCTGGGTCGCGTCTATCGATTTCCGCGAAGACATGGCCGCGAGCGAAAACCTGATGCAGCGCTGCGCCGACATCTATCGCAAGCTGCGCAACACCTTCAAGATTCTGCTCGGCAACCTGCATGGTTTCGATCCCGTCCGCGATCGCGTTCCCGAGGCCGAACTGCTGCCGCTCGACCGCTACATGCTGGCCCGCACCCGCGAGCTCACCGAAAAAGTGCGCGACTGGTACGCCGCCTTCGAGTTCCATCGCGTCTACCATGCCGTCAACGAGTTCGCCATCGTCGATCTGAGCTCGTTCTATATCGACGTGCTCAAGGACCGCATGTATACCTTCGCGCCCACCAGCCAGGCGCGCCGCTCCGCGCAGACTGTGCTCTGGAAGATCACCGAAACCCTGGCCCGTCTCGTCGCCCCCATCCTCAGCTTCACCGCCGACGAAGTCTGGGATTATCTCCCTGCGGTAGAAGGCCGCGAAGCCAGCGTGCATCTTGCGCAGTTCCCGAGACCGGAAAAGATCTTCTCCGAAGACTCTGCGCAACTGCTCGAAGAGTGGAAGCAGATTTTTGCCGTACGCGATAACGCACTCGGACAATTGGAGGAGATGAGACAGGCAAAGAAAATCGGCAAAGCACTTGAAGCGGACGTCGTCGTGCATGCGAAGGGAGCGATACTTTCCCTTCTTCGCCGGTATGAACCGCATCTCAAAGAAGTGTTCAACGTCTCATCAGTCGAAGTGACGGAGGATTACGGGATTCAAATTCCCATTACAGGCGAGCGCGTTGCAGTGGCTTTTTCCGGCGGTCTGCAATGTGACGTGCGGGCCGCCGCTGGCCACAAATGCGCCCGCTGCTGGAATTTCATGCCTGAAGTCTCCGCCTACGGCATCTGGCAAAACGTCTGCACCCGCTGCCAATCCGCCCTCAAAGAAATGGGTATCGCCCCGCCGCAACCGCTGGATTAACCGATTCGTCCAAGCGAGTTGGATCAAGAACGATCCGTGCCCCATTCATCGCGGCCTTATCGCGATGAGTGGGATACCATAAACCTCAATCAGAACCCGTTTAAAAGGCCGCCGTACGTGACACTCTCCATCCCCCGCCGCCTCCCCTGGCTGCTCGCGATCTCCGCGCTGATCATCCTCGCCGACCGCCTCACCAAGACCTGGGTCGAGGTCCACATCCCCATGGGCGGCGCAATTCCGATCATCCCCCGCGTTCTCCGCATCACCCACTGGACCAACGAGGGCGCGGCGTTTTCGCTCTTCGCCGACTCCGCCTCGCCGCACGCGGTCCGCTGGACCCTTATCGGCTTCTCGCTCTTCGCCGCGCTGGCCGTGCTCATCGCCATGGTCCGTCTCGGCAACCGCTTCACCCTCACCACCGTCGCCCTGGCCCTGATCTTTGCCGGCGCACTCGGCAACGCTCACGACCGCATCGTTTACGGCTCCGTCGTCGATTTCATTGAGGTCCACATCTTCACCTACCACTGGCCCGACTTCAACTTAGCCGACTCCTCGATCGTCACCGGCGCATGCCTCCTGATTCTCGATTCCCTGCTGCCTAAGAAAGACACAGCCTCACCACCCTAAAATGGAAGGGCTGGAACGCAGCGTCCCGGAGAGCAGCCAGATCCGCCTCCGGCCAAAACCCAAAGCAGGATTCACCCGCTCCCATGCTCCACCCAACCCCAGAGGATCGTATGAAAATCTGTTCCGCCCCCATGCTGCGCGCAGCCCTTGCAGCCTCCGCCGCGCTCACCTGTCTTTTCTTTGTTCCTTCAACCACCGCAATCGCCGAACGCCTCGCAGATGCCGTTCGCCCCACCCACTACACCCTCATCCTTACCCCCGATCTCAAGGCGGCTACCTTCTCCGGCGTTGAGTCCATCGATCTCACTCTGATCGATCCCGCAGACCACATTACCCTCGACGCCACCGAGATCGCCTTCCAATCCGTCACCATCAACAACAACGGAAATCAGCAAACGGCCACCATCAGCCTCGATCAGGAAAAAGAGCAAGCCACCTTCACCTTCCGCGAGCCGCTCACCGCCGGCAAGGCGACCTTGGCTATCCACTACACCGGCATCCTCAACAACGAGCTCCGCGGCTTCTATCTCTCGAAGACGGCCAAGCGCAACTACGCCGTCACGCAATTCGAATCCACCGATGCCCGTCGCGCTTTTCCATCGTTTGACGAGCCCGCATTCAAGGCCGCATTTGACGTTTCGCTGATCATTGACAGCGGCGACACCGCCATCTCCAACGGTCCCATCGTCTCTGACACTCCGGGTCCCGGCGCGGGCAAGCACACCCTCACGTTCCTCACCACGCCCAAAATGTCCACCTATCTGGTCGCATTCCTCGTTGGCGACTTCCAATGCACCTCCGGCGAATCCGATGGTGTCGCCATCCGCGCCTGCTCCACGCCGGACAAGGTCGCCCTCACCCCTTATGCCCTCGATGTCGCCAAATACGTGCTCCACTACTACGACACCTACTTCGGCATTCCCTATCCGCTTAAAAAACTCGATCTCATTGCCCTGCCCGATTTCGAAGCAGGCGCAATGGAGAACTTCGGCGCCATCACCTACCGCGAAACCGCCATGCTCGTCGATCCCAAGACCGCCTCCATTGACGCAAAAAAGGAAGTGGCCCTGGTCATCGCGCATGAGATGGCCCACCAGTGGTTCGGCGACCTGGTCACCATGCGCTGGTGGGACAACATCTGGCTCAATGAAGGCTTCGCCACCTGGATGGAGAACAAGCCCGTGGCCGCCATGCATCCGGAGTGGAACATCGACCAGGATGTGGCTTCAGACGAGGACGGCACTCTGAACCTCGACGCGCAGCCCACCACTCGCGCCATTCGCGCCAAAGCAGAAACTCGCGAGGAGATCGAGCAGATGTTCGACGGCATCTCCTACGGCAAGGCCAGCGACGTGCTGCTCACGGTCGAGAATTATCTGGGCCCTGAAACCTTCCGCAAGGGCGTGCACGCCTATCTTTCCGCACACGTCTATTCCAACGCGACTGCGGAAGATTTTTGGAACGCTCAGACCGCGACCAGCCACAAGCCTGTCGACAAAATCATGGAATCGCTGGTGGCGCAGCCGGGCGAGCCGCTGCTCACCTTTGGTGAACCGGCCAACGGCAGCGTCTCCGTCTCTCAATCCCGCTTCTTCCTCAGCCCCGCGATCAAGCCTGACCCGGCACAGAAATGGACCATTCCCGTCTGCATCAAAACCGGTTCGGACAAACAGGATTGTCATGTCCTCGCCCCGGGAGATTCATCTTTGACGACGCCTGGAGTTGCTCTTTTCTTTGCCAACGCAGGCGGCAAGGGCTACTACCGCAGCGCCTATGCGCCCAGCGTCTACGCCGCCCTGGTCGCCAACGCGGAAACCGACCTCAGGCCCACTGAGCGCATAAGCCTTATCGGCGACGAGTGGGCCCAGGTGCACGCCAACAAGGCCACAGTCGGCGACTTCCTCAATCTCGTGACTGCCCTCAAGGCCGATGTGAGCGCCGAAGTGGTGGACCAGGCACTGCGCGACATTGACCCCATCTATGAGCAAGTGGCCACCGCGCCTGAAGAGCGCGCCGCTCTCTCTGCATGGGTCCACAAAACCTTTGCGCCGGAGTACGCCAAACTTGGAGCCCCCACCGCGAGCGATTCGCCCAGCACCATCGAGTTGCGCGCCCATCTGTTCGGCATTCTCGGCAACTACGGCAAAGACCCCGCCGTCCTGGCACAGGCCCGCCAAATCGCCGATAAGTATCTTGCCGACCCGTCCTCCGTCGACCCTACGCTCGGCCAGACTGCTCTGGCCATCGCCGCACGCAATGGGGACGCGTCGCTGTTCGATCAGTTGCAGAAGGTCGCCGAGACCTCGACCGACCCGGAGTTGCAGGTGGGCGCACTGCGCCTGCTCGCCCAGTTTGAAGACCCGGCTCTCGTCCAGCGCTCGCTCGACTATGCGGCCTCAAGCAAGGTGCGTAATCAGGACGCCCTTATCCAGTACGTCATTGGGCTGAGAGACGACGCGAACAGGGACCAGACCTGGAAATACGTCAAGAGCCACTGGGAGACGGTTCGCACCTTGCTGACCCCGGAACTGGGCGGCTACCTTGTGGGCTCCACGGGCTCCTTCTGCTCCGCCGAGGCCCGCGACGACGTGAACGCCTTCTTCACCTCACACAAGGTGCCCTCCGCCGATCGCGCCCTCAAGCACTCCATCGAACGCATCAACGGCTGCATCGAGCTGCGCGCCCTGCAGGAACCAAATCTGAAACGCTGGATCGCGGAGCAACCCAAACCGTAGACCCGGATGAATTGATCGGGCCACGCCAGTCGGGAACACCGGGTCGAGAATGGAAGGACGGGGGATCATTCCCGACCTTAACTAACGACTCGCAGCAATTGAAAAAGCACGATTTAGCCTTCCGTCTCAAATCTGCTTAAAAGCAGAACACCTTGTGGCGGCGAAAATTTAGTCTCTTTTTTATTAGGAGTTTTTTTGAGGGCATCACAAGTTGAGCTACAATTGTTGCAAGCTCGACTTTATTCACCTTGCACGATTCCGCGATCCATTGAGTTCGCCTTGGAGATACCGCACATGCGCTCTTTCCTTCTTGCTTTGGTCCTGATAACGTTTACGGCCGTCCTTACATTCGCGGCCAGCCCATCCTCTCCCGCGCCACACGCGGCGCCTGCTTTACAAGGCACAGTGGCCGACCCGACCGGCGCCATTGTTCCCGGCGCTGAAATCGACCTGGTGAATACCGACGGCTCGGTTTCCGGCAGCTATCGCTCCGCGGACGACGGCAGCTTTCAAATTGTTGCACCACACACAGGCAGCTTCACCCTCGTGGTGTCTGAACTGGGATTCGAGACCGTGCGCACACCGGTGGTGATCGCAGCGCCGGGTTCGGTTTCCAGCGGCTCTGGGGTCGCTTCCGGCCCTGCTGCGGCAGCGCGCTTGCCGTTGACCTTGCCGGTTCGCATCATTCTGCCGATTGCCGCCCTGGCCACCAATGTGCGCGTGAACGCGGACAGCAGCGAGGACTTGACCGCGCCGGACGAGAATCGTGACTCCTCGGTGCTCAGCTCGCAGGATCTGAAGTCCATGCCCATCTTCGACAACGACTATGCGACCGCGATGAGCGCTTTTCTCGACCAGAACGTGGCGGCGACGGGTGGAACCGGGCTGATGGTGGATGGTGTGGAAGCCAACCGGGTCACGGTCTCGGCCTCGGCGGTGCAAGAAGTCCGCATCAACCAGGACCCTTACTCGGCGCAGTACTACTACCCCGGCCGCGGGCAGATGGAGATCATCACCAAATCCGCCGCGGAGCATTATCACGGCCAGTTCAATTTCTTGTTTCGCGACTCGGCGATGAACGCGCAGAATGCCCTGGCGCCGTCCAAGCCGTTTGAGCAACGCCGGGTTTACGAGGGGCACGTTACGGGGCCGATTCCGCATGCCGTCAGGAGCAGCTTTCTGGCCAGCTTCAACCGCGCTGAAGAGGATTTGGACCAGGTGGTGTTCGCATCGATTGTGCCCACGCCGGCCGATCCGAGCGGTGCGTTCCTGGCCAATGTGCCGGCGCCCACGCGGGACACCGAGTTCAGCATGCGGGCGGCGCATCAGTTCAGCGTAGGGCACGACGGCTATGTGCAGTACAGCTACCAGGACTGGACCGGGCAGAACCAGGGAGTAGGCGGGCAAACGCTGGCGGCCGCGGGATACAACAGCGAGTACCACGAAGACGATACGGTGGCGCACCTGGACACCACACTGTCAGCCTCCGCGCTGAATCAGGTTTCAGTGGTGGGCGAGCACGACTCAGTGCGCCACAGCAACGCGGCCGAAGCGCCGCAGGTCAATGTCGCGGGAGATTTTGTTTCCGGCTCGGCCCAAAACGACTCCTTCAGCACCGAGTATAACGTGCGCTTGTACGACATGATGACCTGGACGCACGGGCGCAACCTGGTAAAGGCCGGCGTGGGCACGCCGCATATTGACCGCCGCGCCTACGACGACAACACCAACGCGCTCGGAAGCTATACCTTCGGTCCGACGCTGGCTTCCGATGGCGTCACGGTGCTCCAGTCCGCGCTCCAGAATTACAGCGCCAACCTGCCGTCTGGGTTCTCACAGAACACCGGCGACGTGCATTTTATTTATCACCAGCAGGAGGTGGGCGGGTTTGTGCAGGATCAGTTCAAGTGGAGCAACCGGTTTGCCATCACCCCTGGCCTGCGCTACGACTGGCAGAATTTTCTCGCCAACCAGCGGTTGGGCTTTTCGCCGCGAGTCTCCTTCGCGTGGGTGCTCGATCAGGATTCAAAAACCGTGGTTCGCGGCGGAGGCGGCATCTATTATGACCGCTTCGGGTCCGGACCGCTGCTGGATCTGGCGCGCTATGAGACGGCGCGGCGGCGATCCGTGACGCTCTCTCTCAATCCGGCGCAATTGCCGTCTTCGGGTTGCGTGCCGATTACTGAATGCCAGACGCTGACCGCGCAGCCGCCTTCTCTCGTGGAACTGGCGCCGAACGCAAAGATTCCTTACCAGATCCAGTATGGCGTATCGATTGAGCGGCATCTGGGCGAGAAGGCAACCGGCGTGGTCAGCGTCTACTCAGCGCGCGGCATTGACAGCTTTCGTTCGGTGGACATCAATGCGCCGACGCCTCAGTCCGGCTATACAGCGAGGCCGAGTCCGCAGATCGGGCGCATCCGCCAGATGCAGCCGGAGGGCTTTTGGGAGGGCGACGGGCTGGACATCTCGTATCGCGGACGCTTCAACAAATACTTCACCGGTTTCGGGCGCTACACCTGGTCGCATTACGAGTCCAATACGGGTGGGATCGGGTGGTTTCCACAGAACCAGTACGCCCCCAACGATGAGTGGTCGAACGCCGGCTTCGATCGCCGCCAGCGGCTGGGCATGTATGCCATGTTTAACCGGGAGAGCGTGCTTAACCTGTCTGCCGGCATCTTTGCCAACACCGGCACGCCGTGGACCGTGCTGACCGGCACAGACGCCTACGGCGACGAACTGTTCAATACGCGACCCGATGGAGTGGGCCGTAACACGGAGACGAATCCGTCTTATGTTGACCTTGACCTGCGCTGGGGCCACGATTTCGCCATTACGCCAAACAAGGACGAGGAAGCGCCGCGGCTGGGATTTTCCGCGGGCGCGTTCAACGTGTTGAACCACGAAAACGAAACCTCGGTAGACCCGGTGGAGACCTCGTCCGCCTTCGGCCAGGTAACGGCTGTGGCGCCGCCCCGGCGTATTCAACTGGGGATGCGGTTCGAATTTTAGAGGCTGTCGCGGAACTTTTCCCGAGGCGGCCGCGTAACCATGAGAGAGGCGCCTGCCATGATCTGGAGAACGCTTGCCGTTAGCCTGCTCGGAGCCGCATTTCTTGCTGCCGCAACCCCTGCCCGCGCGGACGGGGACGCCGTGCATTTTATGGACGACATCCATGTGGCGCCGGACGCCGCGGTGCACGATGCGGTCTGTTTCTTTTGCAGCGTCAATGTCGAGGGCCAGGTCAAGGGCGACATTGTCGTCTTTTTCGGAGACATCCATATCGCCGGCAAAGCCAACCACGACGTGGTGAACTTTTTCGGTGAGGTTTCGGCGGATGACGACGCGCAGATCGGCAACGACCTGGTCAGCTTTTTTGGCCTGATCCACCTGGGAGAGAATGTTTCGGTGGGCCGCGACATGGTGGCCATGTTCGGCATGGTGCACGCGCCTGAGTCGGTCATTGTAGGCCGGGACCGGGTTGCTATACCGGGTGTTGTCCTCTTCTTTCCGCTGATTCTTCTTGGTCTGGTGGTGATTCTGATCGTCAGCCAGGTTCGCGCCTACCGCCGGCGGCAATATGTGCATTACTATCCATTTCCGCCCCGGCCGTAGCGAGACGGCGATACCGGCGTAGACCCTGTACTCTGAATTTATGCATGCGATCGTCGGCGAGCCCGCAGCCGCGAATATGCGTCCGTTGCGCATTGTGCTGCCGGGCGGCAGCGGACAGGTCGGCCTGGTGCTGGCGCGCCACTTCCAGCAGCAGGGCCATCATGTGACCGTGCTGACGCGCGGGCCGTATGCCGCTCCGTGGCAGACGGTTCACTGGGACGGCCAGCGTGTGGGGCCCTGGACCGAAACCCTGGAGGGCGCGGACGTCTGCATCAACCTTGCCGGACGCAGCGTGAATTGCCGGTACGGCGCGGAGAACCGGCAAACCATCTACGACTCGCGCATCGGCACCACGCGGCTGCTGAACCATGTGATTGCAGGGCTGGCCGACCCGCCGCGGGTGTGGCTGAACGCATCGACCGCGACCATTTATCGGCACACGCTCGACCGGCCTGGACTCGATTGGCCCATGGATGAAGCATCAGGCGAGCTAGGCGGAAACGAGCTGATGGCAGGGCGAAGGCGCGCGCCGGATACGTGGAATTTCTCGATCCGCGTGGCCCGGGACTGGGAGAAAACTTTCTTTGAGACGGAAACTCCGCGCACGCGCAAAGTGGCGTTGCGCAGCGCCATCATCTTGAGCCCCGCGCCGGGCAATGCGTTTGCGGCTTTTCTGAATCTGGTGCGGCTGGGCCTCGGTGGCAAGCAAGGCAATGGACGGCAGTACATCTCATGGATTCACGAAGACGACTTTGCGCGCGCAGTGGAGTTTCTCATCGAACGCGGTGAGTTGGTTGGGCCGGTCAATGTGGCAGCGCCCCATCCACTGCACAATCGGGAATTCATGAAGGAACTTCGCGACGCGTGGGGGATGCCTAACGGTCTTCCCGCGCCCGCTCCGCTCATCGAGATGGGCGCATTTTTCCTGCGCATCGAGTCAGAGCTGGTGCTCAAAAGCAGGCGCGTGGTTCCGCGGCGCTTGCTGGATGCGGGTTTCGAGTTTGTGTATCCCGATTGGCCTGAGGCTGCTGAGGACCTGGTGCGGCAGTGGCGGCACCGGCACGATTGAAATCAGCGTTCATTCTTTGCCGGCGTAATGTCGGTAACCGGCAGGTCCCAATGAGAGAGCAGAATCTCAAACCGGCGCTGCTCCTCTTTTTGATAAGTCGCCTGGTCGGGCCATAACTCCTTGATAAAAGCTTCTTCGTCGGAGTTAGTCGTCGTGGCTGCGGTGGAGTTCTTGTAGCGAATGGTCACGCGATAGTCCCAGCGGCCGTCCTCGGTGGTGTGGTAAGCGGGCGACTCGATCTTGACGGAGAGAATGCGGCCGGTGGACTCGATCTTCCTGAGCAGCGGGTAGTGATTCTTGAGGAACAGTTGCAGGAATTCCTGTTGATGGCCCCATTGCAGCTTGTAGTAGTACTCGACCGTGTAGGGTTGGCCTGCGCCTCCTTGCGGCGGTGAGCCCTGGGCCACTAGCGGACCGGCAAATGAAACGGCCAAGACAATGACAAGGGCGAAAACAGCGAGAAGCATCCTGCGCATAAAGCCTCCTCGGAACATTGGCTGCAATTGTAACCGGGAGGCTTTGCGCCGAACAGCGAGCACCTCATGGCGCCGATGCGGGGTAGCGCGGGCGAATGCCTTCGCCGATGGGGCCTTGGTGATGCAGCCTGGCATTGAGCCACTCGGTCATTTCGCGCTCCCAGTCGGGCACGCCGGGCAGTTTATTCCAGCCGCCGGTGCCGTGCTTGCCGCCAGGTATGCGGATGATGTCGCAGCGGACACCGACGGCATGAAGAGCGGTTTGAAGGTTGGTCGCTTCTGAAAATGGAATGTATTCATCCTGGTCGCCGAGAATTTCAAGGAAGGGCGGGTCGTCCTTGGAGACATAGGTGATGGGCGAGGCTTCCTTGATGGCCGCCTCCTCGCCTTCTTTGGCGATGAGGGGATCGAGCAGGCGATGGACGTCTGCATTGAGAGGAACAAACTCGAAGCTGCTCTGCGCATAGAGACTCACGACGGCCTGCGCCCGAGCGCTGACGCGGTCTACCGGGTCCGTGGCATTGGAATCGCCGGGTGCGTTCAGCAAGCCCACCATATTGCTCAGAAAGCCGCCCGCAGAGCCGCCGACGAGGGCGATCTTATTGGGGTCGGCATTCCATTCAGCGGCGTGAAAGCGGATGTAGCGAACGGCGCGCTCGACATCCTGCACCATGTAGGGGTAGGGATACGCGGGAGCGAGACGATAGTTGACGGAGAAGACCGCGTAGCCAGCAGGGGCCAGGAAATCGGCGATATAGGCTTCACTTCCGCTCTTGCTGTCGCCGCCGTGATAACCCCCGCCGTGGATGATAATGGCGACGGGGTGAACGCCGTCGCCCCTGGGCGCGTAGTAATCCATGGTCAAGGGTTGGCCATCGGCCGTGCCATAGAGCAGGCCGTCCCTGGTTGGGGTGCGGGCCTGCCCGGCAATCAAAAGCGTGGAAACCACGCAGAGCGCCGAGGTCACGCACTTTGCCAGATTGAGAAATTTCATGGGCGCGATCGCCTCCGGACCGCTTCATGGTACCGCGTCCGGAGCCGCTCGCGTCTTTTATGCCGACAGAGGCAGCAAATCCATGTCGTTTCTGGATTTGACCGGACTCTTCCCCTGCCAGGTAGGCTTAAGGGTGCGCCGCAGCATGCGCCGCGCCTGGTGCAATTGGGACTTGGTATTGCCGCGCGAGCATTTCAGCATGAACGCGATTTCGCCATGATCGAATCCGAGCACATCGTGAAGTTCAAAGACCGTGCGATACCCAGGCGCAAGATCGGCGACCGCGCGTTCGATGGCCAGGCGGTCAACCGCACCGGTCTGTCTCAGATCCACAGAGCCGAACACCCGCCCTGCGCGCACTTCCGGAACCTCTTCGGCCAGGTAATCGAGTGAAATCACGTTGAGGCCCTGCTTCCGCAGGTGCATCAGTGCGGTATTCACAGCGGTTCGGTGCAGCCAGGTGGTGAAAGACGACTCGCCGCGAAACAATGCAAGCTTGCGGTGAACCTGAAGAAAGGTTTCCTGGGTGAGATCCTCGGCCAGGGAAAAGTCCCGCACCATGCGCATGCAAATTGAAAAAACGCGCCGCTGATGCCTGGAGTAAAGTTCTGCGAAAGCCTCGTGATTGCCAGACTTGGCCTCGGCTACAACATCGGCCTCGCTGCAACCGGTTAGATTTCTGGGAGCCTTGCGCGCAATAGGGGTGCAGCTGGAACCAAGCAACGAAATTGAAAAATTCGAGTCGAGCATGTGCCTCCGTCGCGGACCTTGAAACTGACCCAGGACCGCAGATTTTCCGAGTAGGTCTGCTTTCTTCTTTGATTGAGAGAAGCAGCCGAGTGAGAGAAACTTCGGCAGGAAAAACAGTTGCGCCGCATGATGCATCCATCCTTACCGGTCAATTGACGCACTTCGACCCCCAGCTCTGCCTACCCTTTGGCAACGCTGAAATCGTAGCCCGCATGTCTTGCAGCTGGCTGATTGTGAATGGGTCCCCCATGAGCTTACGACAATAGCATTCTCGAAAATGTCCGGGAATGTATTGTTAATGCCCATTGACCAAGTGATTTTCATCGTACATGGGGTCACTCCAGAATTTACAAATTGGGAAGAAAATTCCGGCCTCGGCAGCAAGCCCAATGTAACCGATGGGGGATTACGCAGCTTGTTACTGAACGGTTACTTCTTGGTTTGCAAGACATTTCGCTTCTTCAGTCAAAAGAGATACGGAGCTAGCTAGCTGGCTGAATTTGGAACAAGCACATAAGTTATTGATCTGAGAAGGTATACAGATCGCATTGCCCACGAATCGGCCGCTTTAAAGCACAAGGCATCGACGGCGATTCCAGTCCGCCCATAAGGCTTGGACGGCATCGGCAATTCATTCCGCGGTGCGAACACGGAATGCGAGCAACACCCTGCGCCAGGCAGGCGCACGGACACCTCGCAGTGCGGCGGTTGTTGACAGAGATGAGTGTAAAGGCGGCAGTGGCCATGAAATCCGGCGATGCACGCTTCTCTTTTGCTTGCGCCGGTTATGCCGACAATGGCAGCTGAATTATGCTGTTTCGCGACCGGCCAGGAACTTTTACCTGCACAGAGGGCTTTAGCGCGCGCCGCAGTATGCGCCGTGCCTTATGCAACTGAGACTTGGTATTGCCGCGCGTGCAGTTGAGCATGGAGGCTATTTCGCCATGCTCGAACCCCTCCACGTCGTGAAGGTTAAAGACGGTGCGATAACCGGGCGCCAGGGAGGCGACGGCGCGTTCGATGGCCAGACGGTCAATGGCGCCGGCCTGTCTCAGATCCATAGTGCCAAACCCCCGACCGGCGCGTTCTTCGGGTACTTCGGCGATCAGGTAGTCCAATGATGTTAAAGATAGCCCCCGCTTGCGCAGGTGCATCAGCGTGGTATTGACAGCCAGCCGGTGCAGCCATGTGGTAAAGGCCGATTCGCCGCGAAACGATGCAATCTTGCGATGCAACTGAAGAAAGGTTTCCTGGGTCAGATCCTCGGCCAGCGAATAGTCCCGCACCATGCGCATGCAAATTGAAAAAACGCGCCGTTTGTGTATTGTGTAAAGCTCGGTGAACGCTTCATGGTCACCGGCTTTGGCAAGGGTAACAACATCGTTCTCTCTGGAAACGGCCAGAGTTTTGGGAAGCTTGCGCACCAAGGTTGGTAAGCAAGTTGAATCGAGCAACGAAATGGGAAAAGTCGAGTTAGTCATGTGCCACCATCGTGAGACCTGGGAATCACCCCATTGGTCTGCATTCTTGCTGTGTCGGTCTGCTTTGCTCATAGATTGAGCTAAGCAGTCGAATTGGAAAACCATTGGCAGGAAACACGCTGCTCGGCATCAGATTTGTGATGGTCTCAAAACAAGCCCGCGTCAGCCCTGCCTACCCGTTGGCAGTTTTGAAGTCCCGGCCCGCAGCTGTTTTGCCGCTGGGCAAATTGAGAAACGGGCCCTGTGAAAGAGTTTCTTCTAATAGCGCCGCCAAAAGACTTAGGCATGCTGTTATGAAAACTCATTGACCCTAGTTTCCAATTGAACTTGCTTGGGGTCTGTCCTGGATTGCACACCTATGCGAGAATCTCCAAGCATGGCGAGTGAAGCCCCGGCTTTGATTTCTGTAAGAGGCGTTGTAAGTCTTAGAGAAAGCTAAACTAATCGCGGATGCAGTCGCCGAGAGTGTTACACGCTAGAGGAACCACACCGACTAAGTCTGGGGAATGCGCACGCCAGCAACTTGAGCAGTTATATACATTCACCGCGGCTAGCCGGCCAGAACCATGGCCGGCCACCGTTCATGATTGGCTGATTCCCATCGCATTTTCGATCACGATGGCGCAATCGTCGATTCACATGCCGTTAGCAGCTGGCCGATGATACCGGAAGCCTGAATGATGCAAAATGAATCGAAAATATTCTTGCACCCTCGCTTGCTCCACCTGAATCGAAGCTTCAACAGGAGAGTTCACATCGCATGGCTCAGAAAATAGCATTCATTACCGGCGGCAACCGCGGACTCGGATTTCAAACAGCACTTGACCTCAAAGGTGACGGCGTGAAGGTGGTGATCGGTTCGCGCAATTTGGCTCAGGGAGAAGAAGCCGTGAAAAAGCTTCGCGCGGCAGGTGTTGACGCGGATGTGCTGCAGTTTGATATCACCAAGGCTGCCGATTACAAGGCAGCTTACGATTACTTCGACTCCAGGTATGGTCGGCTCGACATTCTTGTCAACAACGCCGGCATCGCGGGGGGCAAGTTTCCGGGCACCGGTCCGGAACACTCCGCTGCGCAGGTGCCGGTGGACCTGCTGCACAAGGTCTTCGAAACCAATTTCTTCTCCCAGGTGGCGCTGACCAATGTGCTGCTGCCGCTGCTCAAAAAGAGCTCGGCTGGGCGCATTGTGAACCTGTCGAGCATTCTCGGCTCGCTCACGCTGCACGCCGATCCGAAGTCGCCAATCTACGATGCCAAGTCCTTCGCTTACGATGCGTCGAAGACGGCGCTCAACGCCTATACCGTGCATCTTGCCCATGAACTGCGGAATACCAAGATCAAGGTGAACTCGGCTCATCCGGGCTGGGTCAAGACGGATATGGGCGGCGAGCAGGCGCCCATGGAACTGAGTGAGGGCGGCAAAACAAGCGCGGCGCTGGCGACACTGCCGGAGGATGGGCCGACCGGCGGCTATTTCCATCAGGGCAAATCGCTTCCCTGGTAGAAATGGGCCAACGTTCCGCCCCGCGGGGCCATCCTAACTAATTATGGACCGGCCCCGTAATTTCCCTGACCTTCGTATCGACCTTTACAACCGCTTCAGCAAGGCCACGCACAGCCGACGAGGCAGGATTCTTCTCGCAGTTGTGGGCGTCGTGATCCTCCTGATTGCGGTCGTGCCTTTTCTGATTCCCGCCGACAGCTTCCGGCCTTCGCTCGAAGATCAGCTCTCCATAGCGCTGGGACGCAAGGTATCCCTCGGCCACCTGAGCTTTTCGCTCTTCTCCGGCAGTGTGGTTGCCAGGGATGTTGCCATTGCCGACGATCCGGCCTTTGGCGGGTCGCCTTTTATCGAGGCAAAATCCCTGCACATCGGAGTTCGCATTGTGCCGTTCTTGTTTCACCGCGAGGTGCGCATTACCAAACTTACGATCGATTCGCCGGCGATCCATCTCATCCACGGGCAGGGCAGCACCTGGAATTATTCCAGTTTCGGCGCCGCCGCCAATGCACAGAAACCCCAACAACCGAGCACCCTTCCCGACTTGACTGTGGGCGCGTTGAAGATCGAGAACGGAACCGCCGAAGTCTCTTCGCTGCCCGCAACCGGCAAGCAGCTTACGTACACCGGCATCGATCTCGCGGTTCAACATCTTTCGTTTCTCAAATCGTTCCCGTTTCAACTTTCCGCCAGGCTGCCCGCTGCGGGTTCGGTGGATCTGCGCGGAACGGCGGGCCCTCTGGACCAGAAGAATGCTGCCGACACGCCCTTCAAAGCCTCTCTTCAGGTAAAACACTTCGATCCCGTGGCCGCGGGAGTGGTCCAGCCGAACCAGGGCATCTCCATGATGGTCGACATCGACGCGCAGCTTGCCTCGGACGGAACCGCCCTCACCAGCAACGGAAAAATTCAGGCCGCTCATCTTCAACTCGCGCGAACCGGTTCTCCCGCTCCGCAGCCAGTCAACCTGGATTACTCGATCTCCGAGAACCTCGAATCGCGCACCGGCCAGGTCTCCGATATCTCCATTCATGCAGGCGCTGCTGCTGCTCATATCAACGGGACCTTCAGCTTGACCGGCCAGACCATCGATCTGAATCTCAAGCTGGCCGCGCCCAGTCTGCCTGTCGATCAATTGGAGCAGCTGTTGCCTGCAGTCGGAGTCAGCTTGCCCCGCGGCTCTTCACTTCACGGTGGCACGCTCACCGCAAACCTTGCTGTCACCGGGCCGGCGGAAGCGACAACCGTGGCGGGGCCTGTCGAAATCGACAATTCACAGCTCGCCGGGTTCAGTCTTGCCTCGAAAATTCAGGGCATCAATCCTCTCGGAGGATCGGGCGGTGGAACCACAATCCAAACCCTCCGCGCCGAAATCAATTCGTCGCCCCAGACCACGCGAATTACCAACATCTACGGCAATGTGCCGCAAATTGGAACCGCAAGCGGCGGCGGAACGGTTTCCCCCAGTGGCGCCCTGGACTTCCAGCTCATGGCAAAATTCAATAGCTCCACGGGCGTCGGCGCTGTAGCCGGCCAGGCCGTCAACGCGGTCGGTGGAGTGGTCGGCGGCTTCCTGCATTCTGCCGCGAAATCCACGCCGCTGGCGAAAGGTATTCCCTTGACCATCACGGGGACGACGGCCAGCCCCTCCATCCGCGCCAACCTGGGCGCCTTGCTGAAATGAGGGCTGACTGCAAAACATCTTCGCCACCTCTTCGCTTCCCGTATAGAATGGATGCATGGACTTTCAACTGGTGACGACCTATAAGCCAAGGGGCGATCAGCCGCGCGCTATTGAGGAGTTAATGGAGGGTCTGGCAGCCGGGGAACGGCACCAGGTGCTGCTGGGCGTGACCGGGTCGGGCAAGACCTTCACCATGGCCAAGGTCATTGAGCAGTCTAACCGGCCGGCGCTGATTTTGGCCCACAACAAAACCCTGGCCGCTCAGCTTTACCACGAGTTCAAGCAGTTCTTTCCCGGCAATGCGGTCGAATATTTTGTGAGTTATTACGACTACTACCAGCCCGAGGCGTACATTCCCGCCGGGGACCTCTATATCGAGAAGGAAGCGACGATCAACGAGGAGCTGGACAAGCTGCGGCTCTCTGCCACGCGCAGCCTGTTTGAGCGCCGCGACGCAATCATCGTGAGCTCGGTGAGCTGCATTTACGGGCTCGGGTCGCCTGAGGCTTACTACGGGATGCTCCTGCTGCTGGAAAAAGGCCAGCGGATCAGCCGGCAGGACATTACGCGGCGGCTGGTGGAGATTCTGTACGAACGGAACGACGCGGACTTCCGGCGCGGGACCTTTCGGGTGCGGGGCGACGTGATCGAGGTCTTCCCGACTTACGACGAGATGGCTTACCGGATTGAGTTGTTCGGGGACGAAATTGAATCGCTTGCGCAGATCGATCCGCTGTTTGGAACCGTGAAGCAGAAGTACGCGCGGCTGCCGATTTATCCCAAGAGCCACTATGTGGTGCAGCCCGAGCGCAGGGGCGCGGCCGTCGACTCGATTGTGAAGGAGCTGAACGAGTGGGTGCCGGAGCTCGAGTCGCAGGGCAGGATGGTGGAGGCGCAGCGCGTTCACCAGCGGACGCGGTTTGACCTGGAGATGATCAAGTCCATGGGCTACTGTCACGGGATTGAAAACTATTCGCGGCACTTTTCCGGCCGCTTGCCCGGCGAGCCTCCACCCACGCTGCTGGACTACTTCCCCCGCGATTTTCTGCTGTTTGTGGACGAGAGCCACGCGACAATTCCGCAGGTGCATGGCATGTGGTACGGCGACCAGAGCCGCAAACAGAATCTGGTCGACTACGGTTTCCGCCTGCCCTCGGCCCGAGACAACCGTCCCCTGAAGTTTGAGGAATTTGAGAATCGGATCCACCAGACGATTTATGTTTCGGCCACGCCCGGGCCGTATGAGCTGACCAAGTCCGCTGGGGTGGTGGTGGAGCAGGTCATCCGGCCAACAGGGCTTGTTGACCCTGAGGTGGAAATTCGGCCCGTGAAAGGGCAGATCGACGACCTGCTGGCGGAGATTCGCGACCGCGCCGAGAGGAACGAGCGGGTGCTGGTGACGACGCTCACCAAGCGCATGTCAGAGGACCTGGCCGGCTACTACACCGAGGTGGGGGTGCGCTGCCGTTATATGCATTCCGAAATTGAGACGCTGGAGCGGGTGAAGCTGCTGGCCGGGCTGCGCAAGGGCGAGTACGACGCCTTGATCGGCATCAACCTGTTGCGCGAAGGGCTGGATTTGCCGGAAGTCTCGCTGGTGGCGATCCTGGACGCGGACAAGGAGGGGTTTCTGCGCTCGGCAGGGTCGCTGATCCAGACCATGGGACGGGCAGCGCGGCACCTGGAGGGGAAAGCGATTCTGTACGCGGACCGGATCACCGATTCGATGCGCAGAGCGATCGACGAGACGGACCGGCGCCGGGCGATTCAGCGGGCTTACAACGAGGAGAACGGGATCACGCCGCAATCGATCATCAACACCATGGATATGGGGCTGGCGCAGATTCTGAAAGCCGAGTATGGCGACGTGGAAGTGGAAGAGGCCGCGGGGCTGCCGGAGTTCACCACCCAGGCGGAGCTGGACGCGTATATCGCCAACCTGGAAACGGAGATGCGCGAGGCGGCCCGGAAGTTCGAGTTCGAGAAGGCGGCGCGCCTGCGCGACCGCATCAAGGAACTCAAGGAGAAGGAGTTCCTGTTGGGGTAGACCTCCAGGCGACCCTGCTCTCTGCGCCCGCGCTCTGAAACGTTACGGACTCAACCGTTCCTATAGCAATTTAGAATTGAGGAGCCTCTCTCGGAGGTATCGGAATGTCACAATTGGATGTCGCTTTGATCAAGGGATGGCTAATTTTCTTTGAAAAGACAGGCTGTGTCTATCAAAAGAGAGATGTTGACTCGTGGTGGGAACAATTCCCCCATCAAGGGCAGGAAACGCTTGAATCCTTACATATATTTCTTGGTGGATACGCATTCAAGAAGGAATCGGCGGGAATGAAGCTCAACGAGGCGAGAAATCCGCTCGCTCCGTATGGCACACAATACAAGGGGAAATCGGGCGAGATGAATAGAACTAAACAACAATCATGCATCGAATTCTCGAACGAGCAGAACGCTTCGCTCATTGACTGGGTCCAAAGAGAATTGGTAAATGGAGCGAAAGATGCCCACCAGCGACTATGTCTCATCTCCGGCGTCGGTCCCAAGATCGCATCCTATTTCATGCGCGATGTCGCTTGTCGGTTCGAGTGTTTCCCTTCTAACGGAAGTGAACGCCATCTGCTTCAACCGATTGACATTTGGGTGAGACGAGTTGCAGAAGCTCTTGGTGCCCAGAAAGCTCCAAGCGATCATCTGCCTGCCGCCAACTTCATCGTGGAACAATCCCTGAAAGCCGGAATTCTCCCCGAACGGGTCAATCAAGGTATCTGGTACTTCGCCGCAGAAATTGCCTGAACAGAATACTACCTCGATAAGCTGCTCAAGGACTCGGACGGAATAGGCCGGGCATGGAATGATTTGCGATCCCATCTCCGATCCCTGTCGTCGGCGTCCTCACTGCTAGACGTTCCTTGTCCTCCATCTTTGGTGTGAGCCAGATCACATGCGGAAGGCCTATCATGGCTGGAGAATAGCCTCGCAGGCAGAGGTTCCCGCCCCCCCCCTTGCGTGCGAAAATCATAGTGGAGTCTTAATTCATGGCAGCGTTCGGTAGTTTTGCACTTCTTATCGCTTTGGCATTGGCGGCTTACAATCTGCTGGCCGGAGCTTTGGCTTTGCGGTGGATCGCCACCGGGCAGCCGGCCGCCATCTCACCCGAACGGCTGGCGGATACGGCGCGCCGGGCCGGGATTGCCAGTTTTGTGGCGGTCACCGCTGCGGCCTTCGCGCTGATCTGGTCCGTCTTCGCCAACGATTTTTCCATCGCTTACATTACCGAGCACTCCAACCGCGCCCTGCCCGGGCCGTATAAATTTTCAGCCATGTGGAGTGGGCAGGAGGGCTCGCTGCTGCTGTGGGCCTGGCTGCTGGCCGCATATGGGTTTGTGCTGCGGCTCACGCATAAGACCGACGTCAAGCTCTACGCCTACGCGGGCACGATCCTGGCCGCGGTGCAGGTATTTTTCCTGCTGGTGCTCAACTTTGCCGCGCCCCCGTTTGCGCTGCTGCAAGGGGCGATTCCGGACGACGGCAACGGGCTGAATCCGCTGCTGCAATATCCGGAGATGGTGATTCATCCGCCCATGCTTTACCTGGGTTACGTGGGCTTCTCAGTTCCCTTCGCATTTGCGCTGGGCGCACTGATGATGCGCTACCCTGGCGAAAAATGGATCAGGGTTACGCGCATCTGGACCATGGTGACCTGGCTGTTTCTCACCGCCGGCATCTTTCTGGGCATGCACTGGGCCTACGCGGTGCTGGGGTGGGGTGGCTACTGGGGTTGGGATCCGGTGGAGAACGCCAGCTTCATGCCCTGGCTCACCGGAACCGCCTTTCTGCACTCGGTGATGATGCAGGAGAAGAAAGGCATGATGAAGAGCTGGAACGTGTGGCTCATCTTCTCCACATTCCTGCTCACGCTGCTGGGCACGCTGCTCACGCGCGCCGGCCTGGTGAGTTCCGTGCATGCCTTTGCCCAGTCGTCCATCGGCACCTGGTTTGTGGTCTTCATGGGGCTTGTGCTGGGGGTTTGCATCTTCACGTATGTTTTGCAGCGCAGCCATTTGAAAAGCGAACACCACCTCGAATCGCTGGTCAGCCGGGAGTCGAGCTTCCTGTTCAACAATCTGGTGCTGCTCACGGCCTGCTTCGTCATTCTTTGGGGAACGCTCTTTCCCATTCTCTCCGAATATGTGGTGGGCAACAAAGTGACGGTGGGCGCTCCCTGGTATAACCGTGTCGCCATCCCGATCGGATTGTTTCTGCTGTTTTTAACCGGAGTGGGACCGCTGCTGCCGTGGCGGGCCACGTCTCTCAAAAGCATCCGGCGCAATTTTGTGCTGCCGGTGATCGCGCTTTGGGCCACCGTGATTGTGTGCCTGGCGGTCGGCGTGCGGCCATGGAAAGACGGAGCGTTCGACTACGGCAATTTTTTTGCGTTGGTAGCCTTCTCTCTGGCCGCGGGCGTGATGACCGCGATCCTATCCGAGTTCCTGCGCGGGGCCGGAGTGATTTCGCGGCAGACCGGGCGCAACGTATTCGCGGCCACCTGGCTGCTCACTCGGCGCAATACGCGGCGCTACGGCGGCTACATCATCCACATCGGCGTAGTGGTGATTGTGATTGGGCTGGCGGGGTCGGCCTTCAACCGCAACGTGGAACGCGAAATGGGACTGCACGACAAGCTGCTTATCGGCCCTTATACGCTGGAGTGCGTTGGCTTCACGCAGGATTCCAATCTGAATTTCAATTCCGAGTATGCCCTGCTGGACGTATACAGGGGCGGCAAGAAGCAGTTCCAGATGTCGCCGGAGAGACGCGAATATCTGGCCAGTGGGCAGCCGCAGACCATGGTGGCCATTCACTCGATTCCCAGCTGGGACCTCTATGTGGTGTTTGAGGGCACAAATCCTGACAGCGGGCAGCCGATCATCAAGGCGTTTCTGAATCCGCTGGTGGGTTGGATCTGGGCCGGTCTCGTAGTGCTGGTGTTTGGCACGCTGGTGGCGCTGGTGCCCAGCTTGAGCCCGGCAACGGCTGCGTTGCGCGTGCCCGCGGCGCGCATCGTTCCGAGCGAGCCGGCGCTGAAGGGCGGCCGCTAAATGGGCGCTCGCGCACGTTTTCGTTTCTGGATCAGGACGGCGCAGGCGGCGGCTCTGGCAGTGGCGGTCTGCTTCTCGATGGGCGCCACGGATGCGGGTTCGCGGTTTAACGATCTGAGCCACCGGCTCATGTGCACCTGCGGCTGCGCGCAACTGCTGGGCGAGTGCAACCACGTGGGCTGCCCGGACTCTCCGCGGGAGCTAGCCGAATTGCGCGCGGGCATCGCGGCCGGTACAAGCGATAACGACATTCTGGCTTCGTTTGCATCCAAGTACGGGGCCACCGTGCTGGCTGCGCCCACCACGCACGGTTTTGATCTGGTGGCTTGGATTGCGCCCTTCGCGGTATTTGCGGCGGCGCTGCTGGGCACAATTCTGCTGGTGCGGCGGTGGGCCAACGTGTCCGTAAGCCGGACGCCAGCGGTGGCGGGCAATACAGCAAATGAGGGTCCGGCGGACCAGGCGCGACTGGAAAAGATTCGCCGTGAAACCGGCGACGGAGGATTTTGAGCGATGACCACCTTGCAAGGGGAACTCGCGGGTGCGGCGCTGATGGTGGCGCTGCTGATTTACACTTTCTGGCCGGAGAACGTCTTCGCCAGCCAGCGAGAGAAAACGCGCCTTGACTATCTGTTGGAGCGGAAGGAACAGCTTTATGAAAATCTGCGTGACCTGAATTTCGAATACCGCGCCGGCAAATATCCGGAAGAGGATTTTCAAGCGCAGCGGGCGCTACTTGAAAACGAAGCGGCGCAATTGCTGGCCGAGATCGATCATTTGCAGCAGGCGTGACTTCCCGAAAGCATTGTCGTTCTGAGCAATCTAAAAAAGTCTGTCATCCTGAGCGACCGGAGCTCAGCGAAGGGAGTCGAAAAGCCTGCCCTGAGCAAAGCCGAAGGGGACCTGCGGTTGCTTTTCAGTTTTTCGCCCTCTAACCCACAACCCACCCATAGGATTCTCTTTTGAACATGAAACCAACTCATCCTTTTATCCGCACCTCCCTCTTGAGCCTGCTCTTCGCAGGCGCTTCGGCCCACGCCTCTACAGTCACCGGCACGGTGACCGACAAGACCACCGGCAAGCCCGCCGTCGGCGATAGCGTCGTGCTGGTGGACGTGCAGGCGGGGATGGGCGAAGTGGCCCATGCAACGACCGATGCCAAAGGACACTATGCGCTGAACGAGCCCGGCAGCGGGCCCTACCTGGTGCGCGTGACGCATCAGGGCGCTGGCTACTTTATCGCTGCGCCGCAGGGCGATGCGCCTGGCGACATCCCGGTATTTGACGTGGCCTCGAAGGTGCAAGGCGTCTATATCGAGGCGGACGTGCTGGAGGTGGAGACGGCCAGCGGCCAACTTAAGGTGACCGAGCGCTACTTTGTACACAACACCAGTTCGCCGCAGTTGACGCAGTGGAGCGCGCACTCGTTTGAGGTCGTGCTGCCCGACCAGGCAGTGCTGAATGGCGCGGGCGCGCAGAGGCCCAGCGGCTTGCCTACCTCAGCGAAGCTGGATCCGGATGGCCCTAAGGGACACTACTCCTTCAACTTCCCGATCCAGCCCGACGAGGGCGACAAGGACACGCTCTTCCAGATCAGCTACAACCTGCCTTACGACAGCGGCAAGTTCACATTCCACGCGCAGGAATCGCTGCCTGCCGACAACCTGGCTGTGCTGCTGCCCAAGGGCATGATCTTCGCGGCAGCGGCGGGAACCGGGTTCAAGATGGTGCCTCAGGATCCGGCCACGCAGACCTATATAGCCAAGAATGCGATTCCCGGCAAGGCGGTGGACTTCACCGTTTCGGGCACGGGGTCGATGCCCCGCGAAGCGCAGGGCGCAGGTGGAGACAGTGGTGCCGCGGACGCAAGCGCGGCCGTGCCCACAGGACAACCGGGCGGAGGCATCGGTACGCCCATCGACACGCCCGATCCGCTCAGCAAATACAAGTATTGGATTCTAGGCGGGCTGGCCCTGTTGCTGGCGGCCGCGGCAGCGTTTCTGCTGCGCAAGCCGGCAGGCGCATTCGCTACGATTCCCGCGGTGGACACGGGAGAGGCAACTTATCCCGCAGCCGCTTCAACCAAGAGCAGCGCGCTGCTGAACGCTTTAAAGGAAGAGCTGTTTGCGCTTGAGAGCGAAAAGATAAACGGGACCATTACGCCCGAAGAGTACGCTTCGACCAAGGGAGCGCTGGAGACCGTGCTTCGCCGGGCGTTGAAACGAAGTTCCTAGTCTCGTTCCCCTGTTTGATGGCGCGAATGAGAAAACGCGAGGATCGATTTTCCTCGCGTTCTCGCTTTTTTCCGTTCTGTTTTCCGATCTCTGTTTGCGATTCCCTTGTATTCTTTCGAAATGAAGACTCTGCTTCGCACGCTTCTTTATCTTGCGCTCATCGTCTGGCTGGGCGCGGAGATTTTCTTTCCGGTCGTGGCGGCCATTACGTTTATGACGCTGCGGACAGACACCCATACGGCGGGCACGATTGTTGGGCAGTTGCTGCGCATCCTGCACGGCATGGGCCTGGTGTCGGGGATGATTGCGCTGGCTTTGCTGGCTCTGGCCCCGGCCTGGGCCATCTACAATCCGCGCGCGGTGCTGGCGCCCATGGGGCTGCTGGTGCTGATGATTGCATGCACCGCCTATTCGCAATTCAAGATCATTCCGGCCATGGAGCGCGACCGCGTTGCGGCCGGAGGAGTGATCGACGCGGTGGACGCCGACAATCCCAGCCGCGTGCATTTCAACAAGCTCCACAATCGCAGCGAGCATGTTGAGGAAGCGATTCTGCTGCTGGGCCTGGCGACGGTGGTGCTGGTAGCCAGCGCGGAAACGCGCCGGATATAAGCGAAGAGGACCAAGCATTGAATTTCGCTGGGGATTTGCAATGAGCAAACTGATTCTTTGGAATGTGATCAGCCTCGACGGCTTCTTTGACGGCGAGCGGAACTGGGAACTGGATTGGCATCACACCGTCCTGGGCGAGGAGTTTCACGCTTTTGCGCTGGAGCAGTTGCGTTCCGCGGGCATGCTGTTGTTTGGCCGCGTCACCTATGAGGGCATGGTGGCCTATTGGCAAACGGCCACCGATCCGATCGCACCCTTCATGAACAGCTTGCCGAAGGTCGTGTTCTCGCGCACTCTGGAGCGGGCTGACTGGGCGCATACAACACTCATCAAGAGCGACGCCGTGGCCGCCGTGCTTGACCTGAAGAGCCGGATAGAAAAGGACCTCTACGTGTTTGGCAGCGGCAAACTGTGCGCCGCTCTGCTGCAGGCTGGCCTGTTCGACGAACTTCGCCTGGCGCTTGCCCCGGTCGTGCTGGGTCGCGGCACTGGGCTGTTCGGCCGCGACCTCGACCGCGCACCGATGAGGCTTCTGGAATCGAGGCCGTTGTCCAATGGCTGCGTCATCCTGCGCTATGCGCCCGTCGCCGGGTGAGTGAACGCATTTCCTGTATCATCGAAGAGGTTCTGAAGCGCGTATTTCATCGTGCAGGGGCCGCTATGGGACGTGCATGAAGACTGGCATTATCGGCCTGCCGCAGGTGGGCAAAACTTCGCTGTTCAAGATCCTGACCAAAGCCAAACTCGAAGATCGCGGTCACTCGCGCGAAGAGCACATCGGCGTGGCCCGCGTGCCGGACGAGCGGCTGCAAAAACTGGCGGCGCTTTATTCGCCCAAGAAAACCACCTTTGCGACCGTGGAGTACGTGGACGTGGCAGCCATTGGGCAGGAGGCTCTGAAGGAGACGGCGTTCCTCACCAGCCTGCGCAATGTGGACGCGCTGATTCACGTGCTGCGCGCCTTCGAGGAGGACTCGATTGCACACGTCGGTCCCATCGATCCTTTGCGCGACATCAAGAATGTCGAGTTCGACCTGATGATCAGCGATCTGACGCAGGTGGAGAAGCGGCTCGAGCGGCTGGAAAAGGACCTGAAGAAGGGTCGCACCAGCGAACTGGAACGCGAACAGGCTTTGCTTTTCCGCTCGAGAGATGCGCTTGAAAAGGAACAGCCCCTGCGCGAACTGGAGATGACGGCAGACGAGAAAAAGCTCATCAAAGGCTTTATGTTCCTGTCGCAAAAGCCCATTTTATATGTGCTTAACATCGGCGAAAGCGCCACGCTCGGCGACGACCTGATCGCCGCTGTGAGCCGATACAAGCTGGGTGAGGTAGCGCAGCGGCCGAACGCCGGAGCCACGGCGATCTGCGGCAAGGTAGAGGCCGAGCTGGCGGAGATGGATGACGAAGAAGCGGCGGAATTCCTGGGCAGCTATGGGCTGCACGAGAGCGGGCTGGTGCGGCTGATCCGCAAGAGCTATGAGCTGCTGGGCCTGATCAGCTTTTTTACGGCGGGCGAGGACGAATGCCGCGCGTGGACCATTCCGCTGGGCTCGAAGGCGCCACAGGGCGCGGGCGCGATCCACTCCGACCTCGAACATCATTTCATTCGTGCCGAAACCATTCGCTGGGACACGCTGCTCGAGGCTGGCTCAGAGTCTGCGGCAAAAGCCAAGGGCACGCTGCGGCTTGAAGGCAAGGAATACGTGGTGCAGGATGGCGACGTGATGCACATCCGGCACAGCGGGTAAGGACGAATGCTGAAGCTCTCCCTCATACTTGGCGCGATAGCGGCGCTGGCCGACGTAGCCGGCGGGCTGGTGCTGGTGCGGGCGCGGGGGGTGGAGCGCTACCTGCGCTATTTTGTCGCCCTGGGCGCGGGATTCCTGATGGCTACGGCGCTGATCGAGATGACGCCCGAGAGCCTCAAAATGAGTCCGCGGCTGGGACCGATTCTCATCATGGCCGGCTACTGCGTCGTGCATCTGCTGGAACACACCATCAGTGCCCACTTCCATTTTGGCGAAGAGACGCACCACGGCGAGTTCGTCTCCCGGCATACCGGCAACGCCGTAATGGCCGGACTCAGCGTGCATGCGCTGTTTGACGGCGTGGCCATAGGCTCCGGCTTCGTGGTCTCCGACTGGCTTGGCTGGCTGATTTTTCTGGCGATTCTCTTGCACAAGGCGCCGGAGGGGTTCACCATGGCCTCCGTGATGCTTGCCAGCGGACGTAGCCGGACAACGGCGTTCTATTCGGCCGTGGCGCTGGCGGCGGCCACGCTGCTGGGCGTGCTGGTTATCCAACTGGTTCCGCAGTGGGTGCCGTTTGGATTGCCGATCTCGGCGGGCGTGGCCCTGTATGTGGCGGCAACCGACTTGGTGCCGGAGGTCAATCGCGAGCCGGGAATTCGCATGGCGCTGGTGTTTTTTGCGGGCGTCGCGGCGTTTCTGCTGTTTCGGATGATCTTGCCGGCGCTATAAGCCGTGGTTGCTCAAGCCGAATCTTCCCGCGTAGAGCCTCCCCAACAGCCGCGCATAATCCCAGGCAACTTTGAAGTTGGCTTTACTGGCTCCGCGGTAGCGCTGGCCGAAGATAAACGGGACCTCTTCCACCGATCGGATGCGGCCGCGCACCAGAATTTCAAGCAACAGCTTGAACCCGGCAGACTGGAGTTTGACTTGATCCAGGCACTCGCGCCGCACCATGAAGAAACCCGACATGGGGTCCTTGGCGCGCAGCCGGGCCTTTTGCAGCGGCCACGTCACCCAAACGGCTGCCGCAGAGAGAAATTTCCGGGCTGGATTCCATGCGCCCAACCCGCCGCCAGGGGTGTAGCGGCTGCCGATCGCCAGGTCGCGGCCATCCAGCATGGGCGTTAACAATCTTGGCAAAAGCTCCGGCGGATGCTGGAGGTCGGCATCCATCACTCCCAGGATCTCGGCGTCCGTGCGCTGCCAGCCGTAGAGGACGGCGCCCGACAGTCCCCGTTCCCCTTTGCGCACCAGAAGGCGCACGCGCGGGTCTTCAGCAGCAATGGCGGAGACTACCTCGGCGGTTCCGTCGCGGCTATCGTCATCGACTACAAGAATTTCGTAAGTAATTTTGAGGGGATCGATGATGGAACGGATATGCCGAAGCAAGCCGCCGATATTCTCGGCTTCGCAGAGCGTGGGAATCACCAGCGCCAGCTTTTCCTGTGCGCGTTCGACCCTCCCCGCGACGGGCAGCTCCGGCAATACTCCCACGACTAACGGCATATCTCATGATTCTAGCTTAGAATCGGCGGAGTAGTCATCCCGGCGTACTGCGACTTTCGTGCCACCGCAATTGAATGAACCAACAAACTTAACGGCATTTGCTTTGAGGTGCGCGAAATTGTCGCAGTAAGATGAACTGAGTCAGCGCCTTCGTCGTCCAATGCACATGCGCTGCAACCCTGCTGGGAGCGCTGCCGGGGGCTTGCTTTGGGTGCTATCCCTCGACTTTGCTCTCGTTGATAAAAGCGATGGTCTGGAATGCAAGGGTCCGGGGAGTGGAGAGATTTCGGTTTGAGGCGCAATCGCTTATTTGGGGAGTTATGGCCGGTTCTGCTTTTCACCGCGCTTGGTTTTCTGGTGATGGGTTATCACCCCGGCGCGGAGGATGACGGGGTTTATTTGACCGCGGTAAAAGCGGATTTGAATCCGCATCTCTTCCTCCACGACGCACCCTTCTTTCAATTGCAGATGCGCAACAGCACCTTCGATACATGGATGGCGCACTTTGTGCGCGTGACGGGCACTCCGTTGAGTTGGGCGGAACTGCTGGGCCAGTTGGCCTCAATTTTCCTGGTGTTGGGTGCCTGCCGGAGCATTGCCGGTCGGCTCTTCAGCGAAACCGCGGCGCGATGGGCGGCAGTGGCTATGGTGGCCGTCATGCTCACGCTGCCGGTGGCGGGGACCGCTCTGTTTGTTATGGACCAGTATCTGCACCCGCGCAATCTGGCCACAGCCCTGATTTTGATTGGCGTCTCGCGGATTTTAGCGGGGAGGCCGTGGCAGGCTGTCCCGCTGGTGGCGCTGGCCATGCTGCTGCACCCGCTGATGGGGGTTTTTGGCGTTTCGTTTTGCGGGGTGCTCGCGCTGACACTTTCAGAACCGATTCGAGTGCGATTGCGGCGCCTGCGCACACGGCTGGTTGCCGCGGGAGCAACCTCGGTCGCGGCGATCTTTCCGTTGGGATGGATTTTCGAGCCTCCCACGCCCACCTGGCTGGAGGCATTGCGCAGCAGGCATTGGTTTCGGGTGTACGAGTGGAAGTGGTACGAGTGGGTGGGCGCGATTGCTCCGTTGGCGCTGTTCTGGCTTGTTGCGCGCGTGGCCCGCCAGCGCGGAGAAACCAATCTCGCCCTGTTCGCGACCGCGGTTTTCATCTACGGCGTCTTTCAGCAGGCAGTGGCCATGGTTCTTCTGGGGCCGCGTGCGCTCATCGTCTTCAGCGCCCTGGAACCGATGCGCTACCTTCAACTGGTTTATGTTTTCATGGCACTGGTCGGTGGCGCCTATCTGGGCCGGTATGTGTTGCGGGCGCGGGTTGGTCGATGGGCGGTCTTTCTTGTCGTGAGCAGCGGCGGCATGTGCCTGGCGCAGCGGCAACTGTTTCCTGCCAGCGAACACATTGAGTTCCCTTTCACGCCGCCTGCCAGCGACTGGCTGCAAGCGTTCGATTGGATCAAGCACAATACGCCGGAAGACGCATACTTTGCGCTGAACCCCCATTATCTGGCCGCTCCGGGCGAGGATTATCACAGCTTTCGCGCATTGGCCGAGCGCAGCCAGTTGGCCGATGCCATCAAGGATACCGCCGTCATCACCAAGGTTCCCGAGTTGGGTCCGGAGTGGAAGCGGGAGTTGGATGCCCAGGCCGGCTGGACCTACTTCCAGCTTGCGGACTTCGAGCGGTTGAAAACGGAGTTTGGCGTGGACTGGGTGTTGGTCGCGTATCCGCAACCGCCAGGGCTGGCCTGCCCGTGGCACAACAGCACTCTCGCAGTCTGTCAGATTCCGTAAGAAAGAAGGGACAGGGAAGAGAACGCAGTTGATCCTCGTCCCTGTTCCCTGATCCCTATTCCCTGTTTTCATCGCTTCCCTTTGCGCAATGGAGCTGTTTCCGCGAGAATGGGTGCGTTACCTTATTGCGGTACGGAGGCCGCGTCATGCTCAATTTTTCCCAGCGACTGATTCTCGGATGTGCGCTTCTGACGGGCCTGATGGTGGGTCTGGTGGCGGCCACTCACCGTGCTCTTGCCGCATCGGGTCAGTCCGGATTGGCGTGGGCCTTCATCGCGGCCGCGCTGCTGGTGGATTTGGGAACCATCTATTTTGTGCTGCGGCCGGTGAATATGCTGGCGCGCGACGTGCGCAAAATTGCCCAGGGAAACCTGGAACATCGGGTAGAGTGGAGCAGCCGCGACGACTTCGGCATCATAGCCGTGGAGTTGAACCGGCTTGCGGTGCGGCTGAGGGAGCTGAAGGATTCCGAGGCCGGGCGGCGGCAAATGGAGTTTCAACTCTCCGACGCGGTGCTGCAATCGATCTTCGAGCCGATCATCGTGACCGATGGCAAGGGTCACCTGCTCAAGGTGAACCAGGCCGCATCGGAGCTGCTCGGCGAGGCCTCCGGCGACCGCATGGCGCTGGCGAATACTCCCGGAGGCGACAAAATTCTGAGCGCCATCCGCGACGCGGTTTCGATGCAGAAGGCGGTGGCCGCTGAGGACGAAGCGTCCATGCTGCCGATGCGGATCGGGAAGCAAGAGCGCAGCTATCGCCTGCGCACCACGCCCATGCGCGATTCCGAGGGGCGCCTGCTCGGCACCGTGACCACGCTCGAAGACGTGACCACCTTGCAGGACACCGATCGCTTCAAGACACGGTTTATCAGCGTGGCCAGCCGCAAGCTGCGCGATCCGCTGTTGCAGTTGCGGCGCGGGCTCTATGCCCTTGGCCAGGGCTTTGGAGGCCCGCTGCTGCCGCTGCAGGCGGAACTGGTGGCCGCGGCCAGCAACGAGTCGGAGAAGCTGGATGACCTGATGGGCGATCTGATTGAAGTGGCCGAGTTGGACACCGGCAAGCGCGACTTCAAGCTGGAACGTCTGCGCCCTCTGCAAGCTCTGCGCGAGGCCCGCGACCGCTATTGCGACGAGGCAACGCAGAAGCACATCCGCGTGGAGGTGCGCGCCTATGCCGACCTCTCGGTTGTGAATGCGGACCGGCGCGCGTTGCGCTCGATTCTGGACAACCTGCTGACCAATGCGCTGCGCTACACGCCGGATGAGGGAGAGATCCTGCTGGCCGCCGAGGAGGTGAAGGACTCGGTGCAGTTCACCGTGCGCGACACCGGGCGGGGCGTTGAGGCGGAGCGCCTGAGCACCCTCTTCGACCGCTTCAATCCCGGTTCAGAGAGCGGCTCAGGGCTGGGTCTGGCGCTGGTCCGTCGGCTGGTTGAGTCGCTGGGCGGACAGATCGCCGTGGAGAGCCGCCTGGGCCACGGAACCACCTTCCGGTTTACCCTGCCCATTGCGGCGGTGGCAGCCAACCAACATCCGGTCGAGGTGGGCTGACCCATGGCCGAAATCCAACTGGACAAGCAGCCGGAAGCGGCCAAACTGCGCATCTATATCGGTGCGGCGCCGGGGGTGGGCAAAACCTATCACATGCTTCATGACGCCCACGAGATGCTCCACCAGCAAGGCGTGGATGTGGTGATCGGCCTGGTGGAGTCGCACGGGCGCAAGGATACGGAGGCCCAGATACGCGACCTGGAGATCATTCCCCAGAGAGTGATTCCCTATCGCGGCGTGAATCTGAAAGAAATGGACGTGGAAGCGATTCTTGCCCGCCATCCGAACACGGTGGTAGTGGATGAGCTGGCCCACACCAACGTCCCCGGAAGCAAGAATCGCAAGCGCTATGAAGATGTGCTGGAGCTGCTCGACGCCGGCATCAATGTGATGACGGCGGTGAACATTCAGCACCTTGAGACGCTGAACGACGCGGTCAATCGCTCGGCGAACACCGTCATCCGCGAGACCGTCCCCGACAATTTCCTCAAACGCGCCGACGAAGTGGTGAATGTAGATGTGACGGTCGACGAACTGCGCACGCGCCTGCGCCAGGGAAAAATCTATGCGGCGGAAAAGGTCGAGCAGTCGCTTGCCAACTTCTTCCGCAAGGGCAACCTGAACATGCTGCGCGAGCTGGCCCTGCGCACCACCGCCGAGCAGGTGAGCAACCGTGCCAGCGAATACCGCCGCACGCAAGGGCTGGAACAGGCGCCGATCCCGGAGAAGGTGATGGTGTGCATGAGCACGCGGCCCGGCACCGAAAAACTGCTGCGGATAGGCGCGCGCATTGCAGGGCGGCTGGCCAGCAACTGGTATGCGGTCCACGTCACAAAACCCGACGAAGATAAGGGCCACGGCGACCCCGAAGGCTTCCACCGCATCGAGGAATACCTGCGCATGGCGCGCGACCTGGGCGCCCAGGTGGTCTCGCTCACCGACCGCAATGTCTCCGACGCCCTCATCCGCTTTGCCCAGCATGAGAACATTTCCCATGTAGTCTTCGGCCAGCCGGCGCGCTCGCGATGGGATATTCTGCTGCGCGGTTCGGTACTGAATCGGTTTCTGTCTGAAGTGCGCGACGTGACGGTGCAGGTGGTTCCGATGCAAAAGCCGCAGCGCCGCGGTCAGGGCTAGAGCGAAACCAGGGTTACTGTGCCCTGTTGAGTTTCGTGGAGGGTCGCCGCTCCCTCCACCCCAGCGACGAAGACCTATCGCTGGGGGCCCCGGCCTGATGGTCGCGTTAACTTGAATGCGGTGGTTTCGGGATACATCATCCCTGGTTCCGCTGTAGTCTTCCAACCGCGGACATTCGCACAACTCGCGGCAGCGACGGTTGAACCGAGGCCGCCCCCGGGCAACGGTCGATTCCCGCAGCGGGTGGGCGGTCCATGCAGCCCTGAGATATTTTGGAAATAGCGGCCTTGAACGAGCTCGTAGCTCAGTTGATAGAGCATCGCCCTTTTAATCCGAATTTGACAATGAATCTTTAGACTTTTGAATCTTCAATTTTGGCCGTAATATTCTGAAAAGAAAATGATCCCTTAACGAAGCGGCGCTGAGACTCCCCAATTCGATGAACTGGTCCTAGATCACTGATTCTGCAGTGGTTATAAAAGTCTCTTTCCCACCAGGACACTCCCCGTACTTTGCTGAATCCTGGGATCCTGCACCGGTACCGGGCCTTGAGCCACATGTATCATTCGACGGCAAACATCTCAAATCCACACAAATTGCATCTCACTGAGTGCAGAATCAGTTCGATAATGAACACAAACATCGCGATTTTTACGTCCCCCCTCGAAGACCTCTTGGCGCATCTTAATATATGCAGAGTTGCATCCATCCGTACTTGGGGAAGAGCACGACCGCAATGAAATAAATTGAGTGCGCCGCTGGCCGGCGCTGGAGTCTCATTATGCGCAGTCTTAAGATCGCCTTTCATGGCGGAATCGTCTGTCCAGCCACCGTACAACTCAAGCCGCTCACGCTGAAAGCCGGGGTGGTTCTGCTGACGCTCGTTTTACTCGGTTTCGGGGGCGCAAGTTGCCTGGCCCAGGCGGCAGTTTCGCCGACCACCCTGAACTGGGTAAGCGTTGCCGTAGGAAATAAGGGCGGACAAAAGGTGGTCACCCTAACCAATAGCGGCACGACTGCGATAGCCATCAGCGGCATCTCGCTCACGGGCGCAAACCCCGGCGATTTTGAGATCTACAGCAAGACTTGCGAAGCCAGCCTCGCTGGCTCTTCCGCCTGCACAGTCAATGTTCTTTTTGCGCCGACCACGACAGGCGAACGCTACGCAACTCTCGAGTTTACTGATTCGGCGAGCGGCAGCCCGCAGACCATGACGCTTACCGGCAAAGGTGTCTCCTCCGGTGCGTCCGCGTCTCCTTCGAGCCTGTCCTTCGCCAGTACCACGGTCGGCTCAAGCAGTGCGGCGCAGACTGCAACCTTGAGCAACGCCGGTACCTCGGCCATCACTATCGATAGCGTTGCGATCGCCGGAACTGACTCCGGAGACTTTTCAATCACAAGCAAAACCTGCGGCACCAGTCTAGGGGCCTCCTCCAGTTGCGGCGCGACCGTCGTATTCAAGCCGACAGCGACAGGGGCGCGCAGTGCGACTCTCGATTTCACAGATTCGGCGACGGGAAGTCCTCAGACGGTTACCCTCACGGGGACGGGCGCCGCCGCGACGACTGGCGGCACCGCGTCAGTAAGTCCAACCACCCTTAACTGGGTAAGTGTCGACGTGGGGGTGGGGGGTGGGCCGAAGTCAGTGACGCTGACCAACAGCGGCACGACCGCCATCAACATCAGCAGCATCGCGACCTCCGGCGCCAACCCTGGCGACTTTAGAATCACGAGCAAGACCTGCGGCTCTAGCCTGGCGGCGTCTGGCACTTGTACCGCGACCATTGCGTTTTACCCAACAGCGGCGGGCGCCCGCAGCGCCACGCTCGCGTTCACGGATTCAGCGAGCGACAGCCCGCAGACCATGACGCTTACCGGCAAAGGCGTAGGCGCGGGCGTGAGCGTGAATCCGGCCAGCTTGACGTTTTCCAGCACGGCCGTCGGTTCAAGCAGCACGTCGCAGACAGCAACCTTAAGCAATACCACCACCGCCGCGGTCGCTATCAGCAGCGTTGCGATCACCGGAACCAACTCCGGGGACTTTTCCATCACGAGCAATACATGCGGCACCAGTGTAGGGGCCTCCTCCAGTTGCGGCGCGACGGTCGTATTCAAGCCGACAGCGACAGGGACCCGCACCGCGACGCTCGCGTTCACCGACGCGGCGAGCAACAGCCCGCAGACTGTCGCGTTAAGCGGAGATGGGACGGGGACGTCGGGCACAATCACGGTCAGTCCGTCGAGCGTGACATTTGCGAGCACTGCAGTTGGTTCAAGCAGCGCATCGCAGTCAGCGACCTTAAGCAATACCACCACCGCTGCGGTCGCCATCAGCGGCGTGGCGATCACCGGCACGGATGCCGGGGACTTTTCCATTACGAGCAATACATGCGGCACCAGTGTAGGGGCCTCCTCCAGTTGCGGCGCGACCGTCGTATTCAAGCCGACAGCGACAGGGACCCGCACCGCGACGCTCGCGTTCACCGATGCGGCGAGCAACAGTCCGCAAACGGTCTCGCTTTCGGGTAATGGCGGCGGGGCCTCGTCCGGCTCACTCGCGGTGTACCCCAGCTCGGCGGCTGTAGCGGTGGGATCCCAACAGGTATTCCAGGCTCAGCTGAGCGGCGTCCCGGATTCCAATTCGTTGAGCTACAGCATTGACGGCGTAAGCGGCGGGAACTCGACCACCGGCACGGTAACGAATCAGGGTCTGTACACCGCACCCAATTTTCCCGGAAGCCATCAGCTCACGGTTACAGACAACTCACACGGTACAACATCGAATTCCTCGATTACCGTTTATTCGAATGTGACGGTGGATTTCGGGTCGCGCGCCACGAATGCGAATCCGGTGCCTGCGGGTCTCTTTGGCGCTCAGTACCTTGAGTCGCTTCACACTGCCGCGGATCTGGACCTCGTGAAGGCGGGCGGCATCACCTCCGGGCGCATGTATGCCGGAATCATAAGTGTGTTCGCGAGCAGTACGCCCAACTGGACCTCACTCGATAGCACCATCGCCCGGGTCACCGGGGCCGGCAGCATCCATCTTCTGATCGAGATGTATCAGACGCCGACGTGGCTGCAGCAGAACAACTGCGGCATATATAGCATGCCGTCCGACGTGAATGCCTGGGCCTCAATCGCGCAACAGTATGTGAAACACCTGGATGCAACCTTCCCCGGCATCGTCACCGACTACGAGATATGGAACGAGCCCGATATCTCGTTGTGTGTTCCGTCCGGCGACAACGTAATGACCGATTATATGAATCTCTATGCCGCTGCCGCTCCCCTGATGAAAGCCCAGGCCAAGGCCGATGGGCAGACTATCCGAGTTGGCGGTCCGGTAACAGCCGGCGTGCTTTCATCCTGGATAACGGCGATGCTCAACAACCCGTCTATCTACCAGAACAACATCGACTTCATCAGCTATCACAAGTATCTGATCGGAGTGCCGGGAGAGAAGGCCACGTGGGATACGTACAACGGCACGGAATCGGTTTATCAGGCGACTCAGGACATCCAAGGGCCCGCGAACGCCTATGAGTATGTTGGGACACTGGTTTCAGAAGGGAAACAACCCCAGGGGAAGAATCTCCCGGTCTATATCACCGAATACAATTTGGATTGGGAATTCGCGAAGAACTGCTGCAGCAACGATTTCACTTACGCGCCGCTGTGGAACGCGCTTTACGTTGCGGACCTCCTGGATACCCCCTTTGCTTACAGCACCGCCCCCAATTCCATAAGCCGGCTGGATTATTACGCTGCGAGCGCCGTACCCTACTATTGCCTGATCGGTCTGTATGACACGAATATGGACTGCTCGTATCCCTCTGGAAGCACGCCCCAGCCCTACCCGCAGTTGTTTGCTTATCAGTTGCTTGGATCTCCGAGTTATCTGGGATTGCAAAATGGCGCATATATGGCGGCTTCCATTTCGCCGCCCAGACTGTCCAATGGCTTGGTCGTGACCGCGTTCTTCACGCCCAGCCTGGACGCAATCGTGCTGATCAATCCCAGCCAGTACACGTACTCCGACATGCCGGTCAACATCGCCAACAGCGGACTGACCTCGCCGGCGGGGACGCTTTACCAGATCGCGAATGGGCAATCCATCCAGTCCTCCTCCGTGTCGTTGCAATCGCAAGGTGGAACGTCCTACTCTACAACCGTCACGATCGGTCCGTACTCGGTCCAGGCTATTTCGCTTCACCATTGATCGGCAGTTCCGTCAGCATGGGTCCATCAGCGCTGAGCGTTGATGGACCCAAAATAGCCCGTGAAGAGTCAAATATCTCACGGTGTCGAAATAAAGGATTGTTGAGATTGAATTGTTTCACTGCCCCGGGAGCCTAAATGAGTTCTAAAGACCGAATTCAGGATGGGAGTCTTCTTATGATTCGCACGTCTTCCTTGGTTATCAGCTCTGCCTCCCGGGTGACCAATTCTGAAGTCTCGTTACCGGCAACTCCTTATACTCCGGCCGTCAGTGGGCGCCGGGCGAGTACTCGCCTCCGCTGGAACCGTAGCGAGGTAAAGAAAAATAAGCAGATCGGGGGCAAGTGGTGGGCAGTGGGGATGCTTGCGTTCCTGCTGGTTGGTGCAAATGCGTTTACGCAAGCCCCTCCTCTCACATTTCCCACTTGGCAACCGGTCGGAAGCACTTCCGCCCCGACAGCCGTTACCGTCGTGTCGAAAACTGCGGGCCAGGTAAGCAGCGTGGAGGTGCTGACGGTCGGAGCCGCGGGGCTTGAATTCGCCGACGCGGGAGGTGCGTGCACTTCCGCGTCGTTTACGGGAGCTGGGCAGCAATGCACGGAGTCAGTCACCTTCACACCCAATTCGGCCGGAATTCAGTTGGGGGCCGTCGTGCTTCTCGGTAGCGGCTCCACGGTGCTCGGGACCGCTTATCTGTCGGGTGTCGGGATGGCAGGACTCGGTATTCTGTCCCCCGGCGAGATCGTCACGTTCGCCGGCAGCGGCGCCTGGAAGACGGTGCTGGACGGTCCCGCCTTGAGCGCGACCTTATACCTGCCTACGAGCATCACCCTTGATGCATCCGGCAACATGTACATCGCTGACAGCCTGCACAATCGAATTCGGAAGGTGGATACGACGCAGACGATGTCCACGATTGCGGGTAGTAACGTCGCGAGCTACACGGGCGATGGAGGTCCGGCTGCAAGCGCAACGCTGAACACTCCCTCAGGAGTTGCGCTCGACGGCGCGGGTAATCTATTCATAGCTGACACCGCCAACAACGTGGTTCGCGAAATCGTGCAAGCTACGGGCATCATCGTGACCGTAGCAGGTAACGGAACCCAGGGGAACAACGGAGACGACGGCCCGGCTACGGCTGCAGAACTGAATCAGCCCCTGGGGGTCACCGTCGACATCGCGGGAAACCTGTTCATCGCCGACACCGGAAACAACCGCATCCGCAGAGTGGATGTGTATTCCGGAGAAATTACTAACTTTGCCGGCTCCGCAGATGGTACGGCTGGATACAGCGGCGATGGCGGCCCGCAAACGGAAGCTCATCTCAACGGGCCCAACGCGGTGGCATTCGACTTGACCGGCAACATGTACATACCCGATGCGCTCAACAATGTCATCCGCGAGGTGTATGCGGGGGGGGGAATCGGTACGTTTGCCGGGGGTGGAGCAACCCCGATCCAGTACGGACCGTCGGCGACCGCGGCGCAGCTGAACACACCTTCAGGCGTGCTTGTAGACACGGCGCAAAACGTCTATATCGCCGACACGCAGAATGAAGCGATCCGAAAAGTCTTCGCCGTGAGCGGATATTTCACAACCGTCTCCGAATCTGGGCTAACTGCAGGCTACTTCAATGGGAAGATTTACGAACCAGGTCTTTACGGCCCCGAGGGGCTTGCCAGGGACAGCAACGGAAATATATTTATCGCAGACGTCTTTGACAACAAAATTCGAGAGATGCAGAGCAACAAGATCATTCTCGACTTTACCTACTTAACCACATACGTCGGGAATATATCCCCGTCCGATCCCCAGTTCGTGGAGAACGACGGCAACGCTCCCCTCACTCTCGCGTCCATCACTCCGGAGGCAAACGCCGCGGTAGATAATACCGTTCAGAACGCCTGTGCCACTGGATCGCCCGGCTACGGCCCGACTGCCGGCTGCTACATTTCGGCAGAGTTCGCGCCGACGACCACGGGAGACCCGTTGGACACTGACATCCTGGTGGCAACGGACAGCGGCGGCAATTCACCGCTCGATATCGAGTTGGTCGGTGACGCAATTCCGGCCACTCCGACCTCGATCACGCTGACCTCCACTCCCAATCCATCCAACTTTGAACAGAGCGTGGCATTCGAAGCATCTGCTGCCGCAATGGCGGCTCCGGGAAGCACTACGACCACCAATATGGGCATACCAGCCGGAACGATTACCTTCCTTGCGGATGGGGCGAGCATTGGAACGGCGACACTGGACTCGACCGGACAGGCCACTTTGAACTACTCCGCACTCACGGTCGGTACTCATGTCATCACTGCCAGCTATGCGTGCACCAATGACTATATGGCGAGTACTTCAGCCTCCGTTTCGCAGGTTGTACAGAAGATGCCCACATCGACCAGTCTTGGCGCGTCTTCGTCGGGCGGAGCAAATTCGCCGGCGACGCTTGTTGCTACGGTGACCGGCATCACCTCGCTCACGCCCATTCCTACAGGAACGGTCACGTTCTTCAACGGAACGACGAACTTAGGAACGGCTCCCTTGAATGCCAACGGAATCGCGACGCTCAGTCCGCAACTGGCTGCGACTTCCAACACCTTTACCGCGACCTATAGCGGCGATGCCGTTCACAGCCCCTCGTCCTCGGTAGCTGTCGCCATTACGATAGTGCCTAACGACTTCGACATAGCCGCCGCTCCGGCGGCCGTTACGGTTGCGGCGGGTCAGTATGCCATGATCAACGTCACCGTGTCCTCGAACAACGGCTATGCGGACACCATTGGCCTGGGTTGCGCCACCGTGCCCGCCAATGTCAACTGCCACTTCTCCAGCGACACCGTGGTTTTGCCGGCAGGCGGTAGCGTGACCGTGCAGCTGACAATCGACACCAACAATCCGCTCGGGGGCGGCTCCTCAGCTATGAACTCGTCGACCGGGGCCCGCGACTTCACTCTGGCCGGTATTTTTCTGCCCGGCGGATTTGTCTTCGGTTGCATTTTCTGGCGATCGCGCAAAAGGAATAAGGCTGTTTTCACCGCGGCTCTCGCCCTGCTGTTATCCGGCGCAATCCTCCTGACAGGCTGCTCCGGAGGATTCAGCCAGAGCAGCGCCACGGCAGGCACGTACGTCATACAGGTCACCGGCATAGGCGTGAAGAGCAACTTCGCGAACTATCAGAACGTGACCCTTACCATTACGCAATAGCAAGCACTTGGTCAATCACGGGCATGGAAATGCGGCACAAGATGGTCCGGATCGGCGCCCCGAGACCACCAGCGAAACCAACTGCGGGAGAGAAATGAACAACCTCAACGGCCTGGAAACGCCGCGGTATGAGAAACGGAATCCACTGCTTCGCGCCTGCGTCCTGTTTATACCAGTGATGGCCACTATTTTTGTGGCTGGAATCCGCCCCGCGGTGGCCCAGGTCGTGGAAGACGCCAAGGCTCAGCATCCTTTCCTTTGGGCAGGAGGCGGTGCTTCCAGCTTTTACCTGCAATACGGGGATCAGAAGGCGTTCGGCTTAACGGCATTCGTTGAAGGGGATAGCGCTCGCAACTTCGGCATCGTGGGTGAAGGACGCTGGCTGGAATATCACCAGTTCGCAGACGTCCACGCCGAAACCTACTTGATAGGCCCTCGGTATTACTTCCACCTCAATCGATTCGAACCTTATGCAAAGGCATTGGTAGGACTCGGCGATTTTAATTTTCCTTACAACTATGCACACGGAAGGTACTTCGTGGTGGCGGGCGGCGGCGGGGTCGATTTCCGCCTGAGCTCACGCTGGAGTGTTCGGCTTGCCGACATCGAATATCAAGACTGGCCGCAGTTCACGTTTGGACCGATGACCTCGGTGGGCATCAGTTCAGGGATTCGCTACCGCATCTTCTAATGACGAACGCGGAGTTGCATACCGCAGCGATCGCCCCTCGCGTGCGTATTCAGATTGAGCTGAGACAACTGGATAGAGCACGGCTTTCAGTTGGATCTGAGATCCAGATATATCGGCATTCCGTCAAAATCGGCATTGCCTCGATTTCACCGCAACTGGAGCGGTTAACCTTCCCCCAAATTCTGAGATGCTCTCCAGAATTCCGCTCGTTTAAAACTTAAGTTGTAGACTCAATCCCTCCTCCTTCTCCCAATTGAACCAGGAAACTATCTCCTCAATCCGATATAAGTTACTCCAAACAGACCAGTTTGTATTTCCTATTCGAGTTCAATCCACTGCCCATCTCCCAATAAGGGGAAAACAAGACTGGTCAAACCATTCTATATGTTACCTTCGTTCCTTTTAATGATTACCCTTTCGGGTTATCCTCCGATGAACTAATCACCCTAAGCGGGAAACCTTAAGTGGGAAGGCATGTGTCGCTCGCCGGCTGGCGAGGTACGCATTCGGTGATACTTGTGCGATTTTTTTCATCCTTTACTCAGTTACTGAATTCTATTAATCCCTACAAGTCCGGCCCAGGGCCCTCGACCCATAAATTCGTCTCAGCGCAAGCCAGTTCGAAACATCTTAGGAATATCCGCTGCGGCCGCAGCCCCCTAAACGGCCGATCTGCACTCTCACTTCTTCTGATTGGCCTCTGCACGCTCGTGCTGTCAGGCACGGTCGCTTGCAATTCCTTCACCCTGGCACAGATCGCGACAACGCCGGGCTTGAGTTCGCTCTCGTGCAGCTCCGCCGATGTGAGTGGAATTGTGAATGACACATGCATAGTCGCTCTGAATGCAGCCGCCCCGACCGGCGGATTGAGTGTCAGCGTCTCGAGCAGCAGTACCGCAGTCGCGGTTCCGGCCACGGTGATGGTGGCGGCAGGAGCAACCAGTGCTGGGTTTACGGCTAACGTTTCGGCGGCCGGGACTGCGCAGACGGTGACATTGACGGCGACCTCTGCCGGCGTGTCCGCAATGTACAACCTAAGTCTGGGTGCAGCCGTATCGACGATGAGCGTCAGTGCAACCAGCATTGCTTTCGGCAACGTCCCGCTGAACTCACCGGCAACGCAGGCTGTTACGTTGACCTCTGTAGGCACAGGGCCCCTGGATATATCGGGAGTGTCGATAATCGGCACGGGCTTTACCGTGTCGGGTGGAACATTCCCGGCAACACTGAATCCCGGGGAGTCCATCACGCTGACACTGCAATTCGATCCGAGTACTGCGGGCCCGGCGGTGGGCCAGCTGACTGTCGGCAGCAACTCTTCGGCCGGGTTCTCGCTAACCGTTGGGCTCACCGGCACAGGCACCAGCAACATAAGTCCAGTTGCAGTCGTATCGACGATGAGCGTCAGTGCAACCAGCATTGCTTTCGGCAGCGTCCCGCTGAACTCACCGGCAACGCAGGCTGTTACGTTGACCTCTGTAGGCACAGGGCCCCTGGACATATCGGGAGTGTCGATAATCGGCACGGGCTTTACCGTGTCGGGTGGAACATTCCCGGCAATACTGAATCCCGGGGAGTCGATCACGCTGAAACTGCAATTTGATCCGGCTACTGCGGGCCCGGCGGTGGGCCAGCTGACTGTCAGCAGCAACTCTTCGG